>CEWG01220529.1_pt1 | contig 18102 bp, 18 predicted proteins | sample 361411 | NCBI WGS metagenome assembly CEWG01 (sample SAMEA2622173, study PRJEB7988) | marine metagenome | biome: marine biome (ENVO:00000447); feature: surface water layer (ENVO:00002042); material: "saline water (ENVO:00002010), including plankton (ENVO:xxxxxxxx)" | depth 5 m | reverse complement strand
AATTAAACCATCCTGATCAGACTGATCAATAGATATGAAGTTCTTTTTAAATTTACCCGTCAGCCCATCAATTTCACTTTTATCAAAATTTTCCCTTGAAGAGTCATCCGTAGAAACTCTCAAATTAGTTAAATCTAAATTAGAATCTTTAAGAACGTAATTTACTAATCCATACTTAAATAGGAAGTTTGAAATAAAATCTCTTGATTGCAGTATTGCTATTGCCTCAATCACTCTGCTATCTGAGGAACCTCCTATGCCAAGTAAACTTGAGACACCATCGAGACCGGAGGTTTGAGCGCCTGAAGATGTAGCTATTATAGTTGCATCTGATTTATAGTTTTTCTCAAAAAAAAAGGAAAAACCCATAGAAATTATCGATAATAAAATAGAGAAAAGAAAAATTCGGACAGAATTTTGCACAAAAATATCATATAAATATTTTAAATTAAAATTTTCAATTTCTTGGGTCAAAGGACTCTCCAGACTTTAAAAAGACAATTTTACTTATAAAAAAAGACTTTTACTAAATATTTTAATTTTTGGTGATTGTTCCTTCGTGTAGATTTCTCGATAAGAAAATTAAAACCTTTCCAAGAAATGAAACATTTTTTCTTAGGTAAACACTAAATTTTTTTCGAAAATATTTATTAGGAAAAAATAATAGATAAAAAAGTGAAAAAGAACATGCAATCAAAAAAGAAATAGAGACCTGAAAAAGTATATTTTTTTTTGAGGCAAGGATCCCCTTAATATAATAAATCTTATCAGTTTCAGAGATATCTAATTTATCAAAATTGTTATTTAAAAAATGGATCAAATGATCATGGGCACCCAATAAAGAACCAATAACTATATATCTCAGTAGAAAATTTTCTTTATCATCTAAAGATTTTTGTGAATAGTTTTTTAAGAAGCTTTCCTCATTTTTTAAATAATATGCATCACCCCAAACAATTTCAGCGTTTGAATTTATAAAATGTACTTTTGATTTTAACCAACTAGAATTTTTTAGATCGAGTAAAAAATAATTTTTTTTCAAGTGATCATCAATTTCTGAAAATAAAGGAGATCCAAGATTTCTCTCTTTAAATTGAACTTCAATCTTAATGCCCAAGCAATCCGACAAGCATTCATCTCCTCCCTTAATGACCTCTAAATCAGCGCCCTCAACGTCAACCTTCAAAAAATCTATTTTTTCATCTTCATTCAAAACTAAGTCTAAAGTTGTTAAATTAATAGTTTCCTCTTTAACAACATCACTATCATTTGCATTAAGAAACTTATTTAAGAAATCTTTATTTGGTTTATGTAAAGAACTAGCATCTGGCATATTTGTTAAATAAATTTTTTTTTCGGTCTTTGAAGAAAATAAACCATTGCTATGAAATATGATGTTAGAAAAAGAAGATTTTCTTGCTCTGCTGTCAGGATCAAAACAATAGAAAATTGATTTATTGAAAATGGAAAAGAATTCTTCAGGCGGCAGTCCTGAAGAGCCTACATCTGCAATTCTAAGATTGAACTTTATTTTATTTCTTAGATTTGAACTTAATACAGGAATCTCAGGATCTAGAATTTTTTTTAGCCTAATAATATTCAAGTTGATATTATAGTAGAATTGAAAGTCAAGTTTGCATATTTTAAAAGAAATAGTCTTAATATCTGCATAACTTTAATATTATCCATATGTCCTCTGAAAAAAATGTTGCAGGCAAATTCTATGATGTTTGGATTTTAGTTCCATGCTTCAACGAAGCAAAAGTTATTTCTAAAACAATAACTGGCCTCTCTAGATATTTTGAAAATATTATAGTCGTGGATGATGGATCTACAGATAATACATTTGACTTACTAAAACCGACTAACGCCTTTGTTTTAAAACATCCAATTAATTTAGGGCAAGGAGCAGCCATTAGTTCTGGTTTTAAATTTCTTTTAACAAAAGAAAATTGCAAAGCTGTGATAACTTTTGATGCAGATGGTCAGCATTCTGTTGATGATGCTGTAACTTTTGCTAAAGAAATTCTATATTCTAGTGAGGATATAATTTTTGGGTCAAGATTCATTTGTCATGAAAAAAATATCCCCCTATTAAAACGATTAGTTTTAAAAATAGTTACAAAAGTTTCAAATATAATTTTAAAAATGAATTTAACAGATACACATAATGGTCTAAAAGCTTTTAAAAAAGATTCTTTGAAAAGTATAGATATTCAAACAAGTAATTATGCATTTGAAAGTGAATTATTAGCATTAGTTGGTAAATCAGATTTGACTTATAAAGAATTACCCTCAAACATTGTCTATACTGAGTATTCGAGAAAAAAGGGCCAAAGCTTACGAAATGGAATGAGAATTTTAGAAAGTTTAATAGTTTTATTTTTTAGCAGATGACTCCTGATTTAACATTTGGAATTTTATTTATTTTTCTTCTTCTTTACAGTCTCATCAGACCTTTTCAAAGTATTTTTTCAAAAATGTTTCTCATCTTTGGCAGTTGCTTGGGTCTGTTAAGTGTAATAAATATAGAAGTTGTTGATGATATATCAAGATCGTTAGGGGTAGAAAGAGGTGCGGATTTATATTTATATCTTGGATTAATTACGTCTTTTTTATTTTTTTTATTTCTATTAAACAGATTCAGTTCGCTTGAAAGTAAAATCAATACTCTTACCAGACATATTGCATTAAAGGATCTTGAAGAAAAAAATACAGAAAGTAAAAAAAACTAATTATTTAGGATTAACCATAAAAATTATGACTATCCTTTCCATCTAAATGATTCTTGAGAATTTTTGCTGATAGCTTCAAAACCCTCAAATAATTATAAAGCTTGCTTGGAAGGGTGGGCTCAAAAGAATCTTGTTCAAAAATTTCTCCTGCGTCAAAATTATCTGAAATTTTATGAAGAGTTGCGCCAAGTTTTTTTTCCTTATTTTTAAGCGCCTTCAATGGAGAAAACCTACCAGTCTGTTGGGGTAAAATTCCTCCATGTAAATTATAAAAAATAATACCAAAGGTTTTCTGCAAATTTGAGTTTATTTTAGTTGGGCATCCTATTGAATATACAGCATCGAACTTATTTTCACTTAACATTGCCTTTATTTTTTCATTTAATTGATAATCATGGATTTTTTCTGATTTTAAGAATCTCACTCTTCTAAATAATAAAAAGAAATAAATAATCTCATAGACTATAATTACGCAGAAATTTAAAAAGCCAAATTCATTTAAAATCTCTTTAATTTTTCTATAAAATCCTCTCTTTTTTTCTGATACATAAAGGATTTTGCAGGTTTCATTTTCATAAATATCCAAAAAAAATTTATGCATAAAAAAATAACTTTTTTGTGTAATAAAGAGCTTCATTAACTTTTATATCTTATGGATGATCAAATTAATATCTGTTTTATATCTATTCTTTGTAAATGACTTTTCCCAATCAATGCTATGAATGTCTATTTTATTTGCAATGTAAACTCTATAAGAAAAAAAAGTCTTCAGTATTAAGAATGGTAATAATTTAATGAAAGCTGCTCTTTCACTTTTATAAATGAATGCAATCTTAAGGGAAGCATGCCAGTCAAAAAAATTTATTTTTTTTACTTTGAAGTACGACAACTGAGAATTTAGTGGTCTTAAAACACTTAATGGTAAAAATAATGTTCTTCTATAGTTATAAGCTGGTAGAAAGAATTTTTTTATTCTCATTTCGTTGCAGAATTTATCTACAATTAAAGCCAGGCTATCATGATCTGGATGACCGCCTTCTAAATTAATAGTATAAATTTTGTTTATCGAATTTTGCTTATGATAATTAGTTAAGAAGGACTTTATTTGATCAGAATTTTCATGCAGCTTTAAATCATCAACACTAAAATAATCATTAATAAAAATTACTCTCGACCTATCAACACCAAATAAACTTAGTGATTTGATGCACTCCTCTCTTCTAAGTAATTTATTTTTCTTTGAATCTTCATTTCTTTCTGCAAAAAAAATAAATCTATAATGTTTTCCAGCTTTTTTAAGAATATTTTTGAAAATTGGGCATAGTGCAAATTCATCATCCAAATGAGGAAGAAGAATTAATGAATCATTGCTCATATAATCAGTCTATATACAAACTTTGAATAGTCTAATCTCATCAACTCTGTCAATTTCCTTGTACTTGATGAATTCATTTTTAGATAATATAAAATGTATATTTTCCTGATTACAATTAGCACTAACTAATTTGCTTAAACTTTTCGTTCCCTTAGATGAAACCCAAAAGAACTCCCTTCTTAAGTCTTCACTGTAAATAATATAATCTGACAAATTCCATTTTTCATTTAAAACTTTAATGCTTTTAAAGTTATTACTTAAAATGGATTTCTCAAGCTTGTTGAATATATTTTGATGAAAATATACCCCCAAAGATAAAGAAAAAGTCACAAATAATGTAGCAACCCATCCAGATCGAAATTTTCTAAAAGGCATATAATGATTAATTGAAATCATAGTCAAAATAGTAAGAGGTATTAATTGATGCCAATAATATCTTATAGGATCATCAAGAAATGAAACAGGAATGAATAAAAATACAAAAGTAATATTTCCAATTATTGTCAAAAGAAAAAAAGTAAATAATTCTTTGTTTAAACTTCTGACTAATTTCAAAGCAATAAAGTATAAAAAAATTAATGGAAAAATCAGTATGATTAAAAATTTATTTCCTAAGCCGAAAAAGTAAAAATTTAAAATGATGCCTAAAGAGTTTATGGAATAAAAAATTTTAGTTTTAATTTCATCTAAGATTGATTCAATTTCTGATGTAGAGGTATTTACGTGAAAGTTTTGTTCTAGAAAATAAAACAAAAAGAAATAAATAAAAATAGGGATAAAAGACAATAGATATTTAAATATATTTAATCTACTGCTAAGAAATAAACTAAAAAATAATGCTAGATATATTATTGCAAACTGCAGTCTAAAAAATATACCTAGAGATGCCATAAATACTAAGGAAATTAATGTGCTATTTTTTTTATCATTTTCATATGTAAGAAGTAAAAATTTTGAAACTATTAAAATTTGAAGAGGTAAAGTTACTGACTCGTTATAAAAAGAAGTTGAAATTCTCACCAACATTATCGAAGTGATACAAATAAATAATAAAAAAGTAAAAATAGAATGTTTATCTTTAAAGAAATTTGAATCTTTAAAAATTGTAATTTTCAGTGAATTAGAGAGGTCATGTAATGAGTAAATCCAAATTAAACAAAGAAAAATGATAAAGAAAAGATACCAGCTCTCTCCAAATAAGATAATAAATGGAACCAAAACAAATGAGATTCCTATTTGAGGAGTATAAATGAAGTCACCACTAAACATTAATGAATGGAATGAAAAGTTATCAATGATATTTAAAGCAATAGAGTAATAGAGGATTCCATCATTAGGACTAGTATATAAATTTAAATTTAACCAGCTGAATAATGAAATTACTGCCAAGGAAAAACAGATAATTGAAACTTGAAAAAAACGAGATGAAATGTACATTAAAAATTAATGTTATCTTCAAACCAGTCTATAGTCTTTTTTAGCCCATCATTAAGAGACGTTCTTGTAAGTTTTCCTAGAATATTTTTCTCTTTTTCAGTGCTTAGAAATTTTGATTCTGCACCAACATATTTTGATTCATCATACTCTATTAGATGACTATCATAATCTACTATTTTGCAAATTTCTTCTGCAAATCCTCTGATTGAGAGCTCTTCATTAGCTCCAATATTTAAGATATCATTTTCTATTTTTTCATCAAGAAGGATTAAGTCATTGATAAAATCATCAATAAAAACTATTTCTCTTTTTTGGTATCCATTTCCCCACAAAGTTACTTTTTTTCCTGTTTTTTTTGCAGATAAAATCTTTCTAATTAAATCAAAAATAAAATGCATTTGCCTGCCGTCAGCATGATAACCAGGACCATAAATGGTTGAGGGTACAACTGTAAGATAACTTAATCCAAATTGTTTGTTTATCGCTCTTAATCCAGATTCCATAATTCTTTTTGTCATTGCATAAGTAAACAAACTATCTATTGGTTTACCAGTTAAATAGTTTTCCTCTATTAAAGGAATATCTGGATCGTAAGAGCAACTTGTACCCATTGTTATTAATTTTGTATGAGGCTGATTTTCGAACCAGAAATTAATAATTGAAGTATTTATTTTTTGATTGATTATCCACTGTTCACCAGGATGTTTTAGACAAAAATCACCAGCCTGAGTCCATGCAGCAAGGTGATATATTCTATCTAAATCAGGATCAGTGAAATCTTTAATAGAATTTTCTTTAGTTAAATCACAGTTTTTACTATTCAAGCATATCAATTCATGTCCGTCAGACTTGAGTCTAGCAGTCAGATGATGTCCCATAAAACCGGAGGATCCTGTTACAAGTATTTTCAATTTTTCACCTCTACCGGGAAGTAAAACTCTGTACCTTCTTTTAATAAATCTTTATTATTTCTTAGAATTTCTTCTTTAAAATTCCAAGCAAGCACATAATATACATCTGGTCGTTCTGATAACTCATTTTCCATAACTACTTCGAGATGGCTGCCGGGGGAAAAAAGGCCTTTTCTTAAAGGATTAATCTCAACGAGCTTTGAAACTAAATTATTATCTATTCCAAAAAAATTAAGTAGAGTATTTCCTTTTACAGGTGCTCCCATTCCCATAACCCTTTTATTTTCTTTCTTGCAGGATTCTAAAAAACTTAAGTTTTGATTCTTTATATCTTGTAATTCATTTGCATAAGTAATATATGTTTCAGGTAAGTGTAATTTTTTAAGATCTTCTTCTTGAATCATTTTTTTTAATCTATTTGATTTTTTTCTTGAACCTTTATGCGAAACATACGCAATACAAGAACCTCCATGAATTGGCAATTCCTCTGAATCAAATATTTCTAAGCCATGAAGTTTAAGCAACGTTTCCAGCGGTCGAAGATTATAGTAGAGAAGATGTTCGTGATAAATTTGATCAAAAGCATAGTTTTCAATCATTTTTTTTAAATATATAAACTGAACTACAAATACTCCGTTATCCTTCAAAGCCTTTTTTATTCCTTTCGTCACGGAATGAAGCTCTTCTAAGTGAAAGAAAATTCCTGAAGCATTTATAACATCAAATTTTTTATTAATCTGATTAACGAATTCTTCATTGAAGAAAGCGCATCTTGTATCTATTCCATTCCTATTAGCGATGTCAACAATGTTTTTTGAACTTTCTACGCCTAGAATTTCGTATCCTAAATTAGAATAATGCTTCAACTGAGTTCCATCATTTGAACCTATATCCAAGGCAGAAAGATTTTCAGAATTTTGGAAAAATTGTTCATGAACTTTTAAAGCCAATGATTCAAAGTGACTATCTAATGTAGTTGTCATTCCAGAAAGATAAGTGTGATTCGAAAACATGATTTCTTTTGGAACAGTGAAATTAAGTTGACTACAAGTACATTTAGGACAAAATTCCACCTCTAGTGGATAATATGGTTCCTTGCCAATTTCGCTTTTCTCCAGAAAGTTGTTACCCCAAGGCTGTTTTCCTAGATTGATTGTGGAGATTAACTTTGAATAGTTACATATTCTACAGTTCATTTTTATCCTTTAAATATTAATTTAGTCCCAGAAAAATCTACTTTAAAGTCAATACAATTTTTTTCTCCGAAATACCTTATAAATTTTTTTTTGGCATCCAAAGGCATAGTGAAAAGAAAGAAGCCTCCACCACCTGCACCACATAACTTTCCTCCATAAGCACCCATACTTAATCCTTTTTCATACATTTCATCTAAATAATCAGCTGATATCTTTTTTGTGAGTGATCTTTTGATCATCCAATACTCATTAAGCAATAAGCCTATTTCTTTAATAGTATTGTCATTGAATTTTGTGAGAAGTTTTTCAGCCTCAGAAACGGTTTTAAATATTTCATTGAGGCTATTATTTATTCTTTTACTTTTTGTTTTTTTTATTTGTTCAGCTGCAATAGAGGAAGCACTTCTTTTTTTCCCAGTATGGACAAGCAGCATGCTTTCTTCAAGGTCAGATAGATTTCTCTCTGAATAATTGATTGATTTTCTAGTTATTTTGTCTTTATGAAAAGAAAATTTATTAAAACCTCCATAAGCAGAATGCAAATGATCTTGAACACCAACATCCTCTTTCAGAATATTTCGATCTAAAAAAATTGCTTTATCAGAAAGTTTTTTTTTAGATAACTTGTCCCCTTTAATTTCAGAGATCAATTTTATGAATCCAGTTGAAAAGCTAGATGAACTTCCTAGTCCTGAGCTAGCAGGTAAATCAGCTTGAAAAGAAAAATCAACAGGTGAATTAAAATTTAAGTTTTTCATACCTTCTCTAACACAAGGATGAAAAATATCATTTATCTTTGTTGTAGTTTCAAGTTTTGAGTAAGCCAATCTATATTTGTAATCAACATAATCATTAGTGAGCAATCCACCTAAATAAATATACTTATTTATAGAGAAACCAATTACAGAGCCTTTATTTTCTTCAAAATATTCTGGATAGTCAGTTCCACCGCCAAATAAACTTACCCTGTAAGGTGATCTAACGAGGAAATATCTCTCAGACATTTGAAAATAAGCTTGTCTTAAAGGAAGCGTAGCCTTTGATTAATTCTTTGATTCCATCATCTAGAGAAAAGGATGGCTTAAAACCTGTACTTTCAATTTTTTCATTACTTACTAGGTAATCTCTTTTATCAGGATCTTCGCCTATCTTAGACTCTATAAAAGTAAAATTAGGGAGATGCTCTTTGATTTTTTTACAAAGCTCTAATTTAGTTAAATTAGCAGAAGAAAGACCAACATTAAATGGCTCGTTATTCATTCTTTCATAATTATCTATAGCGTGAACGAAAGCTCTAGAAACATCTCTAATATGAATAAAATTTCTTCTAAAAGAACCTTCGAAGATTATCAAGGCACTGTCAAACATTGCCCTGTAAACAAAATCATTAACTATGAGATCTAAACGCATTTGTGGTGACATTCCAAAAACTGTAGCAAGTCTGAATGTTATGCCATTCCCAGATTGCAGTATTAAATCTTCTGCTTCACATTTAGACTTTCCATATAAAGAAATGGGATTTAGAGGAGAATCCTCTGTACATAGTTCATCATTTTTAGAAATACCATAACCACTATTAGTAGTGGGGAAAATGATTTTTTGTTCAGTGGAAATATTATCAACGATCAATTTAATTGCATCAAAATTAGTGGACTGCGCATTAATAGGATCCTGTTTGCATAACGGAGCCCCTACCAGCGCTGCAAGAGGTATTATCATTTCAACACGATTTAAAATTGATTTTAAAATCTTTTCATCTCTCACATCACCCTTGATGATGTGAAAACTTTTGTTACTACAAAAGAAAGCTAAAGATGGATTATTTTTTTCAAATTTATCCAAAACATACACTTCATGCTCTTTCAATAAATAATGAATAAGAACTGAGCCAATATATCCACTACCTCCTGTTACTAGTATCTTCATATGATTTATAAAAAGTTTTTTTCAATTCCCAAACAAATATAATGATAAGCAATGAGATGACCTTGTTGAATCATTGGTACTGATTTTGAAGGAATTCTAATAATAAAATCGGAAAATTTTAAAAGATCACCACCCGTTTCACCTGTAAGGCTAACGATGTTTAACCCTTTTTCTTTTGCTACTTCTGCTGCTAACAAAACATTTTTCGATGTCCCCGAAGTACTTATACATATTAAAGATCCACTCACAGAAGCGTGCGCCTCTACTTGCCTTGAAAAAACAGTTTCATAAGAGTAATCATTCGACCAAGCAGTAAGTATGGCAGGGTTTGAAGAAAGAGAGATAGCATTTAAAGCTTTTCTTTCTTCAAGAAACCTACCTACCAATTCTCCAGTTATATGCATTGCGTCGCTAGCAGAACCACCATTACCGCAGACAAGAAGAGCTTTATTTGAAGATATTGATTCTGAAATTAGATCAATAGATCCAAGAATATTTTCCTTTATATCATCTGAATTTAATTTATGCAGAACCTGCAGAGAATCATCAAGGTATTTGTTCCAACTCATAATAATTTCAAAGATTTAATGTATATTTAATAGCTTTTTCCCAAGAATCCTTAAATGACGATGAGGTTTCAAAGGTTTTCTTTGAATCAAAGGCTAAATTATCTTTTGATAGCTTTAAAAGGGCTTCCTCAATTGAAGATGGCATCAGATCATTAATCCAAAAAATATTGGAGTTATTACAAAATTTTTCATATGCCCAATCAAGTTTGGTTGATAAAATTTTTTTTCCACAGCTCAAGGCTTCCATAAAAGGTCCACTGGTTCCAGAGGAGTAAGATTTTACATTGTATGGCAAAACTAAAACATCTATTTTATTTAATATCCAAGCATACTCTTTGTCTGAAATATACCTGCTTAAAAAAATTACTCTTGGATTTGAACTGAAAGTATTTTCAAGCTCATCTAGTTTATTTTTCATATTTTTTTCATTAGCTACTGCATGTATTAAAAATATTGAATAAGGAATCTTGTTCAATGTTTGTTTAATAATATCCTCGTAAAGATATACGCCTTTTTCTTCTCTCAATACACCTGTAAAGGCAAAAGTAAGTTTGGCATGCTCTGGAATATTTACCTCTTCGGGTTTACTAATTTCGGAAAATTCTCTGCTAGGTATATCAATATGAAAAGTCTTATTTAAAGGATTTTCTAGAGTTAAAATTTTATTTGAGTCAGATACTAAGACAAAATTTGACTTAGAAAAAAGAGATTTTAAAAAAAAGTTTAGCAAAGCATCTTTGGTAAAATTTTCATCATAGATTCTTCTTTTAAAAAAGATAATTTTAGCTTTTGTAAAATATCTTAAGAAGTAAAGACACAAAATATCATAGGTTGTGGGAGTAGGAAGAATAATAAGACATTTATCTTTTTTAAGTATTTTGTATAAATTTATAAAAGTGGAAAGAAAAATTCTGATTTTACTAATTTTATTTCTATTTAAATATTTGAAAGGAATTTTTATTTGGAACTTAAAGGATTCAGAAATTGAAGAAATTAACATTTTGTTATAAAAATCTTCATGCCCCGACTTCCATAAACTAGAACTTGAATCAAATAAATAAATCAAAGCTAAATTATCCTCAACTATTTGAGTTTAATCATATTAATCTGATCAATAGCGCTTGTAAGTATTATCATATGAATGCATTCAATAATATTATATATATCAGAATTCACCCTGAAATTTATATATGAACTACTTATAACTTCTTTGCTAGGATTAGGACCTGTTAGGCTCACTAGCTTAAGTTTATTTCTTTTACAAAATCTAGCTGCATTCACAATGTTTTTCGAATTTCCGCTTGAAGAAATTAATATTACAAGGTCATCCTTTTCATAAAAATGGTTTAAGGCCTCTTTCATCCAGTTTTCGTAACCAAAATCATTTCCAAAACAAGTAATCAAAGCTGGATCGTGAAAAGTAAGAGCTTTTATTTTTGTTGCTTTAGTTAGATCATTAGCTATGTGACTTGAAATCGCTGCACTAGCGCCATTACCCAAGACCATAACTTTATTTTGATTTGATTTGATAATCTTAAGAATTTCTACCAATGATAGGATATCTACTTCATAACCTTGGAAGATTAGTTCATAATTCTCCAAATATTTTGCAATCTTCATGAAAAATTTAATATACCTCAGTTGTCTAGAATGAAATGATTTTTTTTAAGGCTAAATTTACAAAGTTCAAATACATGATTAAGTACCTGGTAACCAAAACAAAGAGTCTATTAAGTTCTGAATTAACCTTCAAAGATCACTATCATACAGTTATCAAAACTTTTGGTGAAGAAAAAAGAGATTTTTATACATTTCATCTGCCAGAAAACTTAGTTTTAGAATTGAATACTCTAATTAATTCCCTAGATGAAACTTCTATAGATGATTTTTCAAAAAAAAATCCATTAAAAATTTCTACAGATTTTTCAAAAGAAATAATATCAAAGTTAATTCTAAATAATAGGTATTTAAACCTGGGCGAGGATATAAAAAAGTATCCTGCCTTGGTTGAGCTTCTTAATTATTGCAAAAAAATTCTTGAAAAGGAGCTTTTTTCACCATTTGCTTTTGTTGGTGTTAGAGTCTGGGAAACTTATCCAAAATCAAGTGATTTTGGTCCAAATGCAATGCATAAAGATGGTTTTGATCCTGGTCACTCGAAAATCATGGTTTATTTAAATCCTTTAAATGATCATTTTGGTAAATTGAAGATTGAAGATATGGTTATTGAACAAGATCAACCATCTGCGCTATGGTTCAAGAATTCTGAGCTTAATCACTCTGGCGTGCCAGGAACGAAAAATAAGAGAAGAGTCATAGAGATTACAGTTATGAATACACTAAAAAATATTAGTGAAAGAGATTATCTTAATTTTGTCCTGCCACATTACCATCAAGATAGACATTTACTGAGACCAGAACTTATCTATGAAAATAACGATAATAAAAAGTACCTTTCAATTGGGAGTGGAAAGAATGTTGATCCTAAATGGATTTGTCTTGATGCATTACTACATCCTGGAATAACTAGATTTGAATTTAATGAAACTGAAAGCTTTCCACTCGAAAGCAGATCCATAGAAATTGCTTACAATTCACATAATCTAGAACATTTAAATGAAGAAGTTACTAAGAACATAGTTAAAGAAGTAGATAGAGTTCTTGTAAAGAATGGGAAATTTATTCTAAAAATTCCAGACTTTGAAAAAGTTAAGCATGCTTATATTAATAATGATATTAAATTCTTTGAAAGATTTAATTTTTTTGACACCAAATCAATATCTTGGTCATGGGAAAATTATAAAGTTGAATATTCTCTACTTAACATAACTGCAATGATGTTTTGCGGCTATTGGAATAAACATTACGGAGATCATTTTTCTAATATGGTCCACCGGAATGAATATGCTTATCATGGACCTCCGCGACTTCCTGCTTCCGAAATGGATAAAATTATAAGAAATAATTCTCCAAAAAACATCGCAAAATATCTCTCTAGGATTGCTTTAAGTGATAAAGAGTTTCTAGCTTTTAATCATCAAAATGCTTGGTCATATGAAGAACTCAAAGAAACAGTAGAAAATAATAGCTGCTTAAAAATAAGTGAAAAGAGTAAAAAAGATATTCAGAAGAATTATTCTTTCATACCAAATATTAATGATTCTATGAAGGATTGGAGTATGTATTTAGAATTTACTAAAAATTAATTTCTCTTTTGTAATAATTTCTTCTGTGAATGAAATAAAAAATTACCACAAATGGAAATGCAGATGATACGACTATTGCATAAAAAATAGGTAATGTTTGTATGCTGAAATATTCTAATGCGATGTAGTTTGAAATTAAAACCACAATAGAAGATACCAAAGAAATTTTCATAATTGGATCAATTTTGTGGGCTCTTAAATATGCACCCATTGGGGCGCCTAAACTTGAAAATATCATCCCGATTGCAAAATAAATAAAACTAGACATTGGCATTAGCCTTGTAAGAATGTCAGGAAAAAAAGACTCCACAAAATAGAAAGATATTAAAATAGAGATAATCAGAAGAATGCTTAAAATAACGACTATTAAAGTCAATCTAAATACAAGCTTATCCATAGCTTTTATATCTTTATTTGAAGCTAAAACACCAAATTTATGAAAATTCACAGAAACTAAAACAGTTGTCAAACCAATTACTGCTAACAAAATAGTCAAGCTCAATCCCATTCTTCCTGCCTCTTCAGCGCCATAAAATACAAAGGTCATTGGCGTCATAGTGGAAATTGCAAAAAAACTGGATAAGGCACTTATTGCAATTTTTATTTGCAAAGGAAGTAGGTCTTTAGTCCAATTGAATGAATTTGACAGTCTTTTAACATTTAACCTATGCAGCTGAGAAAAGGTCTTCCTATATTTATAAATAAAAAATAAATATGGAATCATAGAAATCAGGTACGAAAGAGGTAAACTCCATAAATTAAAATCTAAATAAAGAAATAACCAAAAAGATAGAGCGAAAATTACTGTATAGAGAAACCTAAGAAGATAAACATCCTTTAATTTACCGAGACCCTCCATAAAGCTCAAAAATAAAAAAGTAAAGAGATTAAAGGACAAGAAGATTACAAAAATTATCCATGGAAATTTCCATAAAATATTATCTGAAGATGAATCAAAAATTAAAAAGCCAATTATTAAGGATGAAAATAATAGACACAAAGAGGCGCCAAGATACCACTTGAGAGCAAATTTAAATATTTCTTTAATATAATTTAATTTTGATAGAGTTCCTTTAAGAAACTGATTATTAAATCTAATTTCATCTTTCTCATGCGATATGAAAGTAATTAATACTTGAGTTAGACCTAGTTCAAATATCAAAATTAAACTCAAAAAACTTTGAAATGTAGAAATAAATCCTTGAGTTTCTAAGTTTACATATTTATAAATGAAGTAAACCGAAATTGGTCCAACTAAAATGCTAAAAATTCTTGTAATGTATGCATAGTGTGATTCATTGATTTTTTTAAAGGCTTTCACAAAGTTTTTTATTAATCTTCTAATTTCATGTCAATGATTGGCCTTAAAACCTTTCCGTTTTCAAAATCACTTAGTGCTATATTTATATCTTTCAACTTATAAGGCTTTGAGAGATATTTCTTGGAAGGAATTTTTCCTTCTTTAATTAATTTTATATATTTTTTGATATCTACATCTGGAAGAGTTTCACCTCCCCAGGTTCCAGTAAGTTTCTTTCCAGAAATTAAGTCATAAGGATTAACTTTTATTAAGTCACCATGTGATGGGTTGCCGGCTAAAATAAATTGGCCAGAGTTATTGAGGCTTCTAATAGCTAGATTAATTACCTCTGTTATTCCTGTAGCATCAATAGAGTAATCTAGGCCATTGTCATTATTAAGTTTCAAAATTTGGTTTAGATTTTTTTTAGGCTCGTATATTAAACAATCTGATGCTCCAAAATCTTTAGCAATAGCTAGTTTTTTTCTATTGATATCTATGGCAATTATCTTTCTAATCCCTTTAGCCTTAGATGCCATGATTGAACTTAAACCAATACCTCCACATCCAAAGATAGCAATTGAATCAGATTTCTTAATATTACTATTGTTAAAAACAATACCTGCGCCAGTTGGTATGGCGCACCCCAGCATACAGGCTTCTATAAGAGGAAAATTTTTGGGAATTTTCACTAACCTATTCTCAGATATAACTGCTACTTTCAGAAAAGTTGAAATAGGGCCGGAGTTAATATTTCTTTCCGATGATTTGTAAATACAGCCTCCAGAATCTATACCCTCTCCTTTAATCCACGTTAGAACTACATGGTCATTTTTAGAAACTTTAGTCACGCCAGCGCCAATTTTTAATACTTTGCCTGAACCTTCATGACCTAAAGTATGAGGAAGAAACTTATCCTCCCCCTTTTTTCCTTTTATTTCATTTAATTGAGAATGACATATGCTTGAATAAGATATCTCAACAAGGACTTGCCCTCTTTTAAGTCTTGGTATATCTAAATTTCTAAGTTCAAGTTTTTCATTTATCTCATTAAGAACAGCAGCTAAGGTTTTCATTTCTATTAATTAATTAAGGAGATTTTTGTGATTTGATAAAAAGGTTTCTGAAACACTTGCCTCGCATAGGTAACTGAAATGTTGCTCATTAATCATTGATTTAAACTTATTTGAATAAATATTTTCCTCATTATCATTTAAATTTCTTTCTTCATCTAATTTGTTAAACATTTCTATCGTAAGGTCTTTAATCTCGTCTTGAGTATTATTAATTAAAGTTATTCCATCTTTCTTAAAATCCTCTAGATATCTGTAATTAGAGATTTTAGAATCAAAAATTTCATTAATTTTAATTAATTTCTGATCTTTTTTATAAAGTTTTGGTATGCATATATTTGATCCAATACCTATTGGGCAATGAGAAAACGGCGAAATATTATTAACTGCTGCAGGAACCCCAAATAAATTTGCAAGATCAACAATGCCACTTAAAGAAGCTAAAACAAATTTTGATGATGCTATTAAAGCTATATCTAATTGAGGACATTTATATTCTGAATTAGCATAATCGATCAAGAAAGAGTTGTTTTCAATCTTTTTCATGGATTTGTCACCTAAACGAACACAAATCCCCCCTCTTTTCTGTATCTCTGCAATTGCCAGGTCATAAGAATCAATATCTATATTTCTATAAGACTGATCATAATCATGCCCCTCTAATTCCACAGAATAACCTGACTCACGGGCAAATAAACATATATGAAATCTATATTTATTTTCCGGGAAGTTATTTTTAAAAAAGGTTTCTAAAACTTCTCTATCATCTGAATCCAAGGAATAAAGTGGATCTCTTTCTTTCCAAGAGTTAAGAATTGGATGCAACTTAGATGAACTTATTGAGGTTGTATTATTCGAATCTAAAGTATTGTATTTAATCCAAGTGAATGGAATAAAAATTAATTTTAAATATTGATTTTTTATAAACTGGACATCTCTTGATAAATACTTAAGCAGATGATTGTTTGCAGCTACCTTGCTTTCGAATAAAACTATTATTTTATATTTGTCCTGATTAATTTCTTTCGCCTTGATAAGTAAACTAGTATCTGTAGCTAAATGACCTAGTCTCCTTACGTATATATTTACAATTCTGTAGTTGAATAAAAATAATACGAATGAGGCTGGAAGGTAAATAAATATTATCAATATCTTGAATAAAAAAATTAAAAAAAGATAAGAGTATTTAATTAAGAAAAAAAGAATTATTGAATATTCTTTTATAGTTGATGATAATTTTTGCATCAGACTTTAAATGATGTTTTTACTTTACTGGGCAAAAAACCAATAGTAATCTCCTTTATAGCCGACTTCTTCAAAAAGTTTTAGCCAATCATCACAATGCATGTATGTTAAAGCAGTTAAATTCCATTTCAGCATAGCTTCTTTTCCATTGTCATCTCTCCAAGCATCATTCATTACGAAGGCATCTTTCTTGGTGACTCTGGAGATTTCTCTTAAGGCTTGCTTGCAATCTATTTCCGGAAGATTATGAATAGTATTTATAGCTATTACTAAATCGAAGTAGTTATCTTCAAAAGGAATTGAGTTAGCATTTGCTATTGTAATGTTATTTTTTTGAGTATCTATTGCATTATCTTTTGCATATTTCGATACATCTATTCCTTTGATTTCAGAATTTGGTAAAGCGATACTTAAGTCATGCATCATAAAACCTTTTGCACAGCCAACATCTAAAATTTTTGAATTTTCGTTTAATGAATAAAAACTTATTATGTAATCAACTGTCTTTTCCCAAAACTTTGGATTATATTTATACCCGCCATATCCTGTAAGCCTATCTCCATCAAAATACTCGACATCAAATTTCCTTGCTACTGCCCGATCAGATTCAGTAACTAAACTACCCCTTTCATCAATAGGTCTTTTTGATTTAGGATAAAATTTTAATAAATTTATTTCTCTTTGCATCTATAAAAAATTTTATTTACCATTGCATTGAATCTGCTTTAGATAAAAATAAAGAACCTTCTTTATAACTTGTTGGCATCTCAGAGAGAACTTTGACTTTATTCCAACCTGTCTTTTGTGAAAACATATTCACATTTATTTGTTTTAAGAAATCAAATATAAGTGACGCATTTTTACTTGTACCAACTTCCAAAATCATCTCGACATTTAGCCATGTATCTGAGTTAGTAGATAAAATTGCAGTAGCTTCTTGGCCTTCTATATCCATTTTTACAAAGTCATTATTTAAAAGAACTTCGTTTATGTTGACTGTTTCCACTGAAAACGTTTCTAGATCTCCATAAGGATTCTCTTTTGCGCCAGCAAGATGACTTCCGGTTGTATTACCAAGAACCCTGATAAAATCCGTGGTTCCAGACTTATCAGAAATTGCTTTTTGATT
>CEWG01030697.1_pt1 | contig 18136 bp, 22 predicted proteins | sample 361411 | NCBI WGS metagenome assembly CEWG01 (sample SAMEA2622173, study PRJEB7988) | marine metagenome | biome: marine biome (ENVO:00000447); feature: surface water layer (ENVO:00002042); material: "saline water (ENVO:00002010), including plankton (ENVO:xxxxxxxx)" | depth 5 m | reverse complement strand
GCTGGCATAGCAAAAGAACAAGCTCGTGTAGTGCTACCAGAAGGTAATACTAAAACTAGATTGTATATGAACGGCACATTGCGTAGTTGGGTGCATTATATCGAATTGCGTGGTGCTAATGGTACACAAAAAGAGCATATGGATATTGCTCATGCTTGTGCTAAAGTTATAGCAGATATATTTCCACTTATGAAAGACCTATAATAAATACTAATAATAGGAGAAAAAGGTTTGTTAACTAATATTGGTATTGCAATTTTAATAGGAATACTGTGGAGTCAGGTTATTAGTCATTGGGGTGCAAGTATATTACTGCATCGATATTATTGTCACAGACAATTTAAAGTTCCGGTTTGGTTCGAAACTATTGGGTTAGCAATGCTAATGGTAGCTTGCATACGAACTCCTATTGGATGGATTGCTAGTCATAGAATGCATCATGAACATAGTGACCACGAAGGTGATCCACATGCTGTAAGTCAAGTTGGTTATTGGCGTGTACTGTTTACCACTTGGAACATAGAAAAAATACCTATGAAGTATGCTAGAGACTTGTTTAAAAATCCACGTTTGGTATTTTGTCATCATCATTGGGGTAAAATATTAATTGCAGTAAATGTAATCAGCTTTTTAATCAGTCCTTACTTTTGGATTGCTTTTGCGGCAACTCCGTTTATATTTGCTAAAATTGGATTTGGTTTACTTAATACTGTAGGGCATAGAGTTGAGGGCGGAGCAGATGTTCCGTGGTTAAACTTTTTTATTGCCGGTGAAGGATTTCACAGACAACATCATAAAAATTGGAAACGTATTAGATTACACAAATGGGATACCGGAGGCTGGATAGCAGAAAAACTATTTCATCCAAAGACTGGTCTAATTGCCGTTAAAAGTTAATTCATTCAAGTATTCTGCATCACCTGTATACAGTATTCCTTGCCAATTATTCTTCCATATTAATTCAATATTTTCGCTGTGAACATGCCAGTTTGCAAATACATCTGGTCTTTTTTGTTTAATACGTTGAAAGAATCTATTACCTTTTTCTCTGCTCCAAAAGAAAAATGAATACCTATCTTTGAGTTGTTGCATGTGCCATAAGTCAATTTGAAAGTCATCAATTTGATCGAACTTTTGATTTGTTTGCGTTGTTCTATAATCACTGAATAACCAAAAGCGACTAAACAATCTACAAGTATTTTCAGATGTGTGTTGAGCACCTGTGCATAATACAGGTCTATCCATTTCATAATCCCACAATACACTATATATAAGCATATCTGGTAATTTAAGACCTTTTAATGTATAGTTGTTTGCTAGTTTATCATTTGCACTATCAGCTTCTAGTAATGGTAATGTACGCATAGCAATGTCATTTACATTTTTATCTGGTGTTTGTCCGTTAACTATAATAGGTACAACTGTATATCCACAAGGCAGTTTGAACTTAGAAATATTCATAATAGTCTCCAGCAAATCTAAGGGTGCAACCCATTTTCCAACCATCAGTCATAGTGCCTGTTGCATGAATATGTTTACTGTCAAAAATTATTAAATTACCTGGTTTAAAATCCAATGCCACCCCTGTTAATCCTTTAAACAATGCATGTTCTTTTCCTTGTATTGTTAAATGATCCAATACTTCATCACTATATATTCCTTCTACAATTTTATCGTTATAAGGATAAGCACGTTTTTTATTATTATCAAAGTCTGCTTGCTGTTCATACCATTCACCTAACCAAGTAGCACCAACATATTCATTGACCCACTGATCGTAGATTATAAAGTGTTGCTCAACTGGTTTTTCTTGTGCTATTGGAATAAGAACATTAAAGCAAGGATAAATGTTTTTGCTTATATCTACATGTGGATAATAAGGTGCATCGTGTCTGTATATATTATCACCCAAGTTCTTTATACTAGTATCAAAGTAACGGTCCAACACGGGCTTTATAATACGTTGTACAATAGGTAAACTCCAAGGCTCTTGTAGTTTATTCATACCTCTTGTGACATAGATGCTATCAGTATTATTTTCCCAATAATCAACAAATTGGTCAAGTTCATCTTGTGTAAATGCTTGTTCAATTACTTTATAGTGCATAGTCTACAACGGTCCCATCATGTTCTCTTTTTACCATTGGCTTTAGACCATTATCCTCTGCCCAGTCAATTACATGTGGTCTCATTGCTATCTCAAATGTATTATCTTTGTGTGCGTCATATGTTCTCACATATCCTATATCGCCTTCAATATCTATTATACTGATACTGGCTAAAACATAATTGTCATATGCTGTAAAGATTGGTTGCTCCCAATCAATTGGATCTGTTATATTATTTTCTTCTACAAACTGCTCTACCCAAGGTCTGTACTTTTTATACCAATCGTTGTACTGTACTACAAATGGAACCTCTTCATTTCCATAACTGTAGCACTGCATATTTCTTTTACGTCTATCTTTTAGTACACTATCTGCACTGTGAAAAACTTCTGTATGATCGAATGTAATTACATCACCCGGACCATACAAACACATGTCTAATAGCTTTGTACCGTTACGCCCAGTCCAAACATAAAAACGTGTATACCCATCTAAACAAACCATACTTAACAAAGGAGGTATTGGTCCTAGTGCGTTCCAACGTGGATCCTTGTGTATATCTAAACTGGTAGCTGTATTTCTAAAGTCACTGAGATAAGTTATTCCAGGTACAAGTTTTTCACCTGTTGTTCGTTCAATAGCGTCTCGCATATGATCTGGCAAAGGATCAAATGTAAATGTATATTCTGTATGTCCTTCACTCATTGGAAAATAATCGAATGTTGTAATTTTATCTGGATCACTAGGATACAATTCCATTACTTCATCAAGTAGTTTGTCAACATCATAATCTATTGTATGTCTCTTGTAATATTTGCCATCTGCTCTAAAAAACATTTCAGCATCAAAGTCTTGTGGCAATCCAAATACTACCAAGTCACCTACGCCTTCAATATGATGCATAAACTTTGTATGGTACAACACCATTATATTATTACCGCTAAGTTTTTTAGTTTCTAATACTTCTTTTGTTTCTGGATCATGTAGTGTTACTATTAATTCGCCCCGTGGACACATAAACACCACAGCATTTTCTATGTCACCTCTGTCTATGTGTGGACCTAAACTGTCAACAAATCCAGGATAATAATCCCATACACCCATGTATCTTATTTCACTATCAAACATTAGACCTAGTTCATGTCTAAGTAGTTCAGTTTGTTTGCTAAAGTCTTTTTTATCTTCGTACAAATACCAACCAACACTGTTGGGCTCTGTTTCATTTGCTTTGCTTTGATCTATAAATGTAGCTAAGTCAAAACGTTCTATATCATACTTGTATGTTCTACACCAATCATACATTGGGTGCCTCTCCTGCAAAAAATTCTTCTGGGTTACTTTGTAAGTCAACTCCAAACACCGCTAAGTCACCTTGTCCTTCAACACTGTGCGGATACACTGTGTTGTTTAATACTATTATATTAGTTGTAGTTACTGGAACACTGTCTACTATTTCGTTAGTATCTCGGTGATGCAAGTGTATTTTAAACTCTCCATGTATACTTGTACACACACTTCCGTTATGTTTTCTAGGTGTTATATCTCCACTGTGCGTTCCTTGTCCATCTATATGTATTGGACAATTTGTAAAGTTCTCATCATATCTCCAAATACAAAGAAATCCTTTTGGATAGTCTAAATTTGCTCCAGTTATATTTTTTATGTTTTGTCTAATCTCTGCTAATTGTTGTCTTTTCTTTTGATCTGTATTCCATATGGTCCACATACTACTATCGGCTACACTTTCGTACATTCCTTCTGGAGCAGGATCATTATTTTCTGTAAAGTCCTGACAGAATCCAGCAAAGTAATCTGGTATAGTTATAGGGTATGATTTAACCCAAAGCATTTAATACATCTTCGGCATGTGCTTTAAAAGCATGAAAGTCTAATTCTTTTGGTATGTTGTTGTAACGAACTACAAAAGCAAGTCTAGGTGCTTTTTGTATTTGTACACCATGCAATACATCTGTATCAATTAACACAGGCTTGTCTACAGTAATATGACCGATTCGTCGATTTTCATTGTGTTGTTTATCAAACTTAAACTCAGGTCTGAATTCATGATAATAATATTCTTTTCTTGCGTTACGTTCTGGCAACCATATCTCTTCTGGTCTTGTTTCATAGTAATCAATACGACTTGCACCATGCACAGGAAATACTATATTAAAATAATTTGGATGTTCGCTTTTGGGATCTAAGTCTGTGTGTACATATAATTCTTTCTTTTCACTGTCGCTAAAATTAAATCCTGTACTTCTAAGTTGCATGTCAGGGTGTACTTGTCTGTGTCTTTTTAACAGCGGTTCAAATATTTCAGCGTTTCCATTATCAGTGTCGCCTAAATCTCCCATTGCATAACTTTGCCATTTTGTTTTTCCAAATACATTATGTCTATCATGGCTGTGACAGTTTACCAGCATACGCTTTTCACCTACGCCAAGCGTTTCTTCTTTTTCTACAATTTGTTCCCACATGTTTAATAGTATTTCACGTTCATCGGGAATATCTATGTATTCACAAATGCCTGGTATCTCTTCAGGAAAGTCTCCCTTGTCCAGTAATACGTTTCTAGATTCCTGTCCCATTATTGCTCCATTTTTGATTCCATTGTAAATATTTATTTTTAAAATGTTTACTGTTATCTTTCTGATAACTTAGATAATTGTTTAGTCTTTGACCTGCTTCAGCAAAATGTTGTTCATTTCCAGGTACCACAGTTTCCCAACAATCATTGAATGCTTCCACATATATTACATTAGCACCTAACTTTTTAAACACTTCTTTGGTTTGTTCAAAATGTCTACTGCCGCCTTCGTTCCCACTAGGTGTAAACGTGAGTATTATTACATGTTTTTTAGTAAACGGATATCCTTCTCCGTGTCCTAAGTTCATATTATTTGTTACTACCAGCCAATCTAATAAATTTTTAGTACTACTGCTCATCATAGCAGTAAACTCCGGCACAGCAAAAACAAACTTATCATACTTCCACATTTCATCTATTAGATCTAATAGACTTTGTGGTACTGGATCTTCCATGCCATTTACATTTACAACAGGAAGATCCCAATCGCTAAGTCTTGCTACTCTATCAAAATTGCACAGCTTGTTTAGTAATAATAACCCACGATAGTTTATGCTATCTGGACAAGCACTGGTACTAAGTGCGAGAACTGACATCGTATAACACTCTCTTTCCTGCAAATATAGGCAAGTCTAAATAGTGTTCATCTACTGTATAATTTTTATTTAAAAAATCCAAACCGCCATCTGTAATAGTGTTCAATATTAGTCTATCATCCCAATGTCTTTGAAAATGATAAGGCTCTTGGATAATTGCATTTTTACAGTTGTGTTGTGACATCATATTTTCAAAGAATTTTTCCCGTTCATTGTCTTCGCTAATATACAATAGTACACCACTGAATATCATTACATCTACTTCAAAGTCTACCTCAATAGGATCGTTCCAACTTTGCACTGCAAAATTTATATGATCACAATTTGCATAAGTTTTTTGTGCTTTATGAATTGGTTCGCTACTTGTATCAAAACCAAAATAACGATAACTGTAATATTTAAATTCATCTTCGTGCAGGATATCATTTACTGGGCCAGTTCTACAACCAACATCAATAATACCTGTATACTTTTTATTTTTGATAATTCTTGCTTGTTTTTCAAATAATGGATATGCTTCTGGTGTATCCAAATAAGCCATATCTGCAATAGTATATTGTTCTTGTAGTGGAACTCTAACTGGTTTGTTTTCTGTTCCTTTGAGTTGGTCTAGTTTGTGAATACTGGGCCAAGGTATGGGTCTGTTTAGTGATTTTTGTAATTGCATTTTAATTCCACATTCTTTTATAATCGCTAGCAACTCTCCAAAGTAATCTAGGACCCATCACAGGTGTACGTCTGTGTAGGCTAGTAAACTGATCCATAAACAACATGTCTCCAGGTTGAAATATGTGATGTGTTTGATATTTGCTTTTGAATATTTTAGGTATTAGCTTTTCAATAATAGGTTCATGGTCTACTTTCTTTTTGCCTTCCCAAGCACCACATATAAAGTGATAAGGAAAATAAAAATACTTGAGATCATTGTGTGGGTGTACGCCTATTAAATCTCTAATACTGCCTCTGTTTTTGTTCATAAACTCCAGTTCAGGATCGTCATCATCTAAACTGTACATGGTGTGATTCTTAAACTTGATTTTGATTTTAATACTTTCGTAATACTCGCGTTCGTCATCACTCATATCATAATATGGCTGACTGGTATTGCATATACTCAGTGTAGTATTGGGATCACCTTTTACACAATACAATCCAATTAGTATTTTATCAATGAGATGTCTACTGTTTCCATTGCTATGCCAGCCCAATTCGCCATCGCCGAACATACCAATTTTGTTTCCTTCTGCATCTCTTTCACCACTTACTTTAAATATTTCAGGAACATTTTTATCATTCATAAACAAGCCAGGCGCTTCACATTCACCGACACGTTTGAATATACTTGCTAGTTGTGCTTCGTCATAGCATTGTTCTGTAAATATTGCAAGCCCATCATTCTGGACTTGTTTCATAACGTTTCTTAATTCGTCGTCTGTGTAATCATAAAGTTGTAAGGTCATCTGTGCCATCCAAACTAAACATCAAAGCTATTCTTGGTTGGTCACTCATATTAACCACAGCATGTGGATAACCAATGTTAAGAAAGTTTGCTGTTCCATCTTCTAAATTATATGCTTCTAGCTTTCCGTCTCTTTTAAATAAGTTAATTACATTCTTTCCGCCATAGACTGGACATATACATCTAACTGCATAACTTACATCATAGTCAACATGGAAAGGAATAGTTTTGCCTGGTGCGAGCTTTGTTATTCGTACTCTGCTAGCAGGCGCTTTTAATTGTGTTACAATTTCTTCGAATACACTACCAGTGTAATCTTCTGTAGGTTGATTATACAAATGCTCTTCTCTACGTCTCAAACGTTTTTTAATACTAGGTTCATATGGTAGTATTTCGCTTGGCTCAGTTAAGTTAATTTGTTCAAAATTATCATAAACATCTGCTACTAACTCCATGTGATTATCGCATAGCATTGGGTTTGCTGTTCGTACATCCACAAATTTTTGTGCAAGTGTATCTGTTGCTTCTCTTAATCTTGCGAGGTCAATGTCAAGATTCAGATTGGCTGTTGTTGGTAAATCTTGTTTTTTCATCTTAGTGTCCTAATTAGACTATTACTTATCTTAATAATTTAGATAGGTCTAGTCTGGCAATGTTGCCTGTACGCCTTCGTTTGGCGTATTCTTCGTGTGTACTGTTGGCTATGAAAAAACAATCGCTGGGTGTTAGATTCATTTCAGTACATACATCTATTTGTTTTTGTCTATATTCGTTATAAACTGTATCTATATCGTAATTAGCTAAAATAGCTAAACATATTTCAACACTGGTATAGTTCCACGCTTCTACACGTTTCATTATATTTAAACTGCGGTGTGGTCGTTTAGAAAATACCAATCCACTACGCTGTCCGATTAGTCCCCATCCTTTGCTAAAACTAAACCATATTTGTTCAGTATTCTTAGGCGGAAGTATCTGATGTTTACTAGTCGTTCCGACATATGCACAATCCAGTATAACATCATTTTCAATTTTGTCAAGCTCTATTACGTTACCAGTTGCACATGCAGGATTGCTGATATACAATAGTTTATCAGGTTGTATTTCGTCAACGCATTCGCCTTTACCACCAATCATACGAGCATATTCATAATCACCTTTGAGATATTGCCAGGGTCTTGATTCAGTTGCTATCCATTGATTGAGTGCATCTGTTACACCATTGACAAAGTAACAGTGTTTAAACTGTGCAAGGTCGATACAGTCACTTACCCATGCTCGATATTTTTGTTCTAATAAGTCCAAACGCTGTCTTGCTTGTCCACTACCACGTGGATAGTTAACAGGTTCTACAGTTTTTATTAACTGTTGTACGCTGGGTATTTGTGGACTTTGTACCCACGGGCTGTCAAATAAATTATCGTTCATCTAGTACAACTACAACTAAATGTAGCCTATCTTCTCTGCTGGCATTGAATGCTGTATGCTTGGGTAGTGTGTTGGTCCAATACCATTGATGTTGTTTAAGATGTATTACTTCATCTTCAATTAACATAAAGCAACCTTCTTGTGTTTTAATTGGATAGTGTATTCGTGTACTGGTATCCTGATGCCAGCTTAAACAAGTTTTGCTTTTGCTACGCATAAGTCTTACTCTACCCAACACATACTGTTTATCCAACTCTGTGTATATGTGTTCAAACACTGTGCCTTTGAATACATCACACACAACTGTAAAGTCTTGTTCTTGTTTTGGTACTGCAAACTCAGGTACAACTACACGATCATTTCCGTGTTCGTCTTTTTCAGTGTGTTTGTTTTCCCAATCATATACCAAACTGCCAACGCCATACTCTGTATCTGATTCATGTCCTGGCACTGTATTGATACATACTTGATTACTACGCCATGGAAAATTGTATTGATTTATTTGTTGTAATAAATCAGTATATACTGGAAGATTATTTAATTCTTTAAAATGTTTCATGCGAGTATTATTTCCACAGCTTCATCAATACTTATATAATCATTTTCTGTAAAATGAGGATATTTGGCTAGTATTTTAGGAGTACCAACGTATGCAAACCAGCGATACTTTACTGTTACTGGTGTATCTAAAGCACTGAGTGTTTCACTAAGTTGTTTGAGTGTGCGTTTGTGCATTTGATATCTAAGTAAATGATTGTATTCCATTGGTAAATCAAAATTAGGCTGTGCTATTCTACTGCCCACATTGATAATAGTTTTATCAGTGTCTCGCCATGCATGCCACAGTTCTAATAGTAAATGACTTTGTGCAAACCCTGCTGGTGCATTATTAATAAACACATCACAATCACTGCTAGCTTCAATAATTTGTTTTCTAATGTTACTGTCATGTATGTCATGCCCTGTGCTTTTGCTGAATCCTATACTGTCAAGACGATTGTATAGTGCTTCGCCTATTCCGTAACTGTGTCCTGTAATTGCATATTTCAATTTAAACTTTCCGTTTTGGTATTTTACTGTCTGCACTGCTAACACAACTTGGACTAACACAAGGCATAGCTCGATCAAACAGTTTAAATCCTGTTTCTATGTTACCCAAAGGATTATCATAACAACTATAACTGCGTTTAACACTGCCATCAGGCTCGCGAATAATAATACCTTGATAGCCAGCATTACAACTCCAACCTTTGAATTTGTTAAAGTTAAACGCATTAAATCTCTCCGCTTGATCCATATACCATTTTTTACCTTTGCTATCTTCAAACTCTACTTGGAAGTGCCAAGGTACTGTTTTGTCATTATCACCTACTGCTGTATTCGGCAGTTCGAAACTAGGCCTTGGACGATCTGCCCATTGGCGCTTTGTTTCAGTGTAACCCATTTGCGGCATTCCGTTATGCAATCGCTGTAGCATTTCGTCTGTATAACCGTCCACGACTCTACTTGCCGTTGGGTCTGATTGGGGTTTGAGGGTAACGTTGATTCCTTGGTTGTGGAAGAATAGAGCATTGTCCCAATCCTTCTCAAACCAGTCTGGAACCATAACCATATTAATTGTAATTTGTACATCATGCTCCTGACAGAAGATTAACTTATCTGCAAAGTCCTGCATCTTCTCTTTACTATTTAAATGTTCAGTATGTAGGCTAGCAGTAATACTAGCTCTGTGAAATGGTTTAACTTTCTCTACATACTCTTGAAACCACTTCATATTGCGACTGCAATTTGATGTCATATGGACACTAGTGTAATTAGTATTACTGACATCATCAGCCAAATGCGACAGTATATCCAAGTATCCTGGGTGGAAAGTAGGCTCACCCCCAGACAAGCTAAAATGAAAGCTGTTAAAACCATTAACACGGGCTTGCCTCTTTATTTCGTCGATTGTTTTAAGACATAGTTCTGTAGGTCTATGATCTTTCCTGTCGCTTCGTGCGTAGGGCCAGCAGTAGCTACATTTATAGTTGCAGAACCTGCCGAGGAGCCAGCTAACAGTAAATACGTCTCGATATAAGAGTGTCCTTTGCCCGACGCTAACAAGGTCATCAAACGGGATTTTGGTAAAGTCATATTCGCTCCATTTTAAATCTTGTGTCATTGTACTAACCAAGGATAAAGTTGTTTAGATTTTCCCAATTGGTTCCATCTTGTATCCCAGCCTTCTGCCCAGGATCTTAGTTGTGACAATGTTTTTTGATCTCCATTTAACATATTTAATCCCGGTGTATTTTTAGGTAGTGCTAATAAACCTTTGGGTATATTAGCTATGTTTGACGAGCTTGGATATGTAACAATATTTGATTTAATATTAGTAAACATTTCACATGCTTCGTCATAGTCTTCAATGGTCCACGGTGTAATTGAATAATTTATACTAACATCATAGCCTTGGTCTACATAATAATTATATTTTTCATACAGCCTGTCCCATTTAGCATTTTGTCTAAACCATTCGTAGCGATCAAATAAACCATCTATACTAATATCAATTTGAACATTACGCCAGCCTTGCCATAGTGTTTGCTTTACTTTACTTAGTGCATTTGTTATGTAGCGAAGTTCACAGTGACTTCTATCCAAATGTTTAATACCTTCTAGTATACGCCAATGGTCTCGATCATGCCATGGTTCACCTCCTGTAAATTTAATCCATTCTAGTTCAGGTAACAGTATAGCCACATCCTGTATTACAGGATCAATGTTATCGGTTGCTCTAATAACTCCAGTGCCTCCGTGTGTGTATTTGTGATGCTGACTGCTTAAACTTTCACCACAGTGAGCACAAGCTAATTGACAGGTATTACTTAATTTAAATTGTAATGCTTTTAGTTCACCAGGTTGACCTAGTATTTTTTGTCCTGTGCGTAAACTTTTATTGCCTGTTGCTTCTACTTGTTTGCAACGTCTACACCACGGATCAGTTAATTCACTATAACCGTTTTGTAATTGTTGTCTTAGATACACCAACTTGGGATCAAGCCAAGCTGACTGCAAAGGTGTTGCTCCTTGCAGTTTTTGTATTCTACTGCCTACACTAGGCTCACCACAGCATGGTCTACTCCAGCCGTCGGTTTCTACAACTAGTATATTATCAGCCCAACCACATCTCACTGTATTTCGCCTGACAATCTTCTTTCTAAATACTCAATTACATGTGGTAACATAGGATCTTTTGTTTCCATGTATAATTCACGGACACCTTGTAATTCATATTCTAAAAATTCTTTTACGCTCCAGCTCTCATATTCAGTATCAGTCATTCTTGTCTCGCCTGCATTGGATCAATGCTTATCTCATTTATTGTAACATGTTTGGGTTGATCTATCAACCACTTAATATAGCCAACAGCTTCATCTATATCCAAACACACTCTACCAGGATGCTTGTGCTGATTGTTGCTTAGTGTACCAAAGCTGATATAACTTACTTTTGGTCCACTGTGCCATACACCTACAAGTCCCAAGCTGTTGCTGTAATCACGTAGAGCTTTCTTTTCAGCATTATATAACCATGCTGTTCCTTTGCTAGTTCTGTCAGTTGTTGAGCCAATACACACAATATGTGCTTCGCTTTTGGCTGTTCTAAGGGCCTTGTATACTATATCCAGTAGGATAGTTTGATGGAAACGCCATAATGCACTGTTTAATATGATTACATCATGTTTGGTACACATATTTGCAAATTCAAATATATGATCTGTGTTAGTTAGATCCAATTGATTAGTTTCTCTACTAACATACTCAGCTGTAGGGTATAATTTATATAATGCTTGTGCTACCCCTTCTTTTGGATTACCAGTTATAATCATATGTCTCTCCTCTTATCTCATCTAGTTTTTTATTCCAAGTTACAAACTTTTTTTGATAGCGTAGGTCTTGGTTTGCCGCAAGCTCTACAGCAATATCATCAAAATATTGATGTTGTGGATATCTTGCTAGTAAACGTTCCAACTGTTGTTGTGCTTGTTGTTTTATAATTTGTGTCGCATGTCTTGCTTGTAGCCATTTAGGTCCACTTAGTACACGCATTTCAATATATTCTAAATCAACATACTGCAAGCACCAATTGTAAAACTGTTCTAAATTGAGCATGTTGTGTAGTTGATATGTTCCATTTAAACTTAATTTAAAATTATATTGTTTTTGATGTTGGTGCAACTGTTTTATCTTATCGTCAACTTGTTCCCATGTATAGTTGTAACCACGCATGTATTTGTATAGATCTCCGGTAGCATCAATGCTAACATGAATTTGTAATCGTTTGAATCCTCTTAGTTGTTCAAGTTTGTGTACATCTAGTTTGCTAGCGTTTGTTGTAATTAATACTTTGAGTTGTTGGGGATCACAATATTGTTTTAGTTTATTAAAAAAGTCAAACACACTATCATCCATAAAAGGTTCACCTCCAGTTACCCAAATACCATGCAGTTCACTTAGCTCAGGTCCAAACTCATGTAAAAATTTATCTACATCTATTTGCTGTTTTACTTGTAGATGTTTATTACTAGCGTTGTGTAACCGTTTAGTATAAGATTTATCTGATGATTCACTTAAATCCCATGCTTGCATTTTCTTCCAATCAGGTAACCAAGCATTGCTGTAATGCGGTCCACACATTCTGCATTTAAAATTACATATATTATTAAAGTTCATGTATAGATGTTTTATAGTATTTCTGCGAATGCTTAAATTTTGTGCATAAACATTTTCTGCACCCATATACTTTAGTTCACTGTCTATCCATCTATTGCGTCTACTTTTTTGACCATTTGTTTCTTTGAACCAACAGCTTTTGCAACCTTCTTCGTCCCATACACCATTTAGCATATCAGTACGCAGAGCAGTAAACTTATCGTTGCTCCACGAAGTATTTTCAATGGTACCCATGTTGTGATTGCTCATCATACATCTTGTTAGCCAATTGTTTGGATTGACTGCTAGTGTTACAAATGGCATTGGACAATATGTATCTTTATTCATACAAATGACTCCATTCAGGATATGCCTCAACAAAACTTTGACTTCTACTAGCGTCTAACCAATTTTGATCTTTTTTAAATTTGTCTAAATCAATATCGTCTTTGGTAACTGTAATTGCACTGTCTATTGCATTTTTTATAATAGACAAAGGTCGTTGAACATTTCCTTTTGCTGTAGCAAGACGTTTGCTATAAAACTCACTGGCACGTTCAAGTTCGCTTTTGTAAAAACACTGTATACTCATAGTTGCAGGATCACTAACAATATTAAAATTAAAATCTATTTCACTGTACTGTTCTACCATGTCTGCTAGATGATACATGTTCATCCAACTAATACCAGTATGAAATATTAAACTCCAGTTTGCTCCTCGGCTGTTAACAAACTCTTTGTACTTTTTGATATTGGCATCAACTATGTGCCAATCATCTTTTGCACTCCTAGCCCATGCGTGACGTTGTCCCATACCTTCAGCACTTATCTGTATTACACCTTTTGCTTTAGTAGTTTTATTAAAATGACTTAATAGTTCTAATAGATCATATTTGCCATATTTTACTACAGCGCCATTTGTTATCAATGACAAACTAAGTTCTGTATTGCCAATATTAATAAGTTCTTCTAACATTTGATATGTACCAGGCATAATAGTTGGCTCACCACCTGCCATTTTAATTTTCTTTACATAAGGCAAATGCGTTTTAAAATCTTCCCAATCCATATCAAATTCTGCTACGCCAGTCTTAGGATTATATTCAGGTCCTACAATTTTACCAGGTCTTTGGGATTCTTCTTTGAGCCAAAGATTACTGCTACTCAACCCACAGAATCTACATCTATAATTGCACAAGTTACTCCAGCGTATATCCAAATACTCCAAGTGAAAGTCATCCATACTTCCATCTTCATTGGTAGCTTGTCTAGCTGTTTGTTCGTCCCACCACCAATATGATTCCAAACTATACTTTCTCACACTTCTGTCTTGAAACTTTTCTCTGTTCTCACACTTCCAACACAAACTAGGTATAGTTTTAGGATCAAGCAATTCCAATCTCAATTTTTTCATAATCGAATTGTTTGCTGTTTCAGCTATTGTACCACTCATTTTAAAAGGATTTTTATATCCTTCACAACATGCTTGCACGTTACCATTACTTCTAAACATCAAATGATTCCATGGTAAAGGACAGAAAAACTTATTGTTCATACTGTTTAAACTCCGGAACAACTGTGTACAAGTTCTCGCTTCTGCTTGCATCCAGTGTGTGCGTATATTTGTAAAAAGCTGGTAGTTTTTCACTCCAATCCTCATGCCACATGTAGTCAATTATACCTTGTACTTTGGGCAAGTCTACATATGGTTTTAATTGTTCATGTGCTTGTTGTTTAAGTTGCTCGGGCAATACTCTAATATTCAAATATTCAGGATGATTTAATATATTAAAATATATTTTATGCCCGTATGGCTTGGCCCATTCAATAAATTCATTGGTACGCAATATGTTATACATTTGCACTGTACAATGTATTTCAATATCAGCATTGTCTAGTGTACGAATATATTCAAAGTTTTTTTGCACTGTGGGCCATTTGCTTGGATAGCGTATGTAATGATCCAATTCACCCACAGCATCAATACTACAATTAAGTTGTACACGTTTGAAGTGTCGCCATTTTTCCAACAACCATGGAGGCACTTTGACTAGGTTTGTATTGTATTTTAATCTTATATCTTTTGCTGTGCCGTTGTCAATAAAATAATCTAATAATCTTTTTTGTTCTTTTATAACAGTGGGCTCACCTCCTGTTAAGTATATCTCTTCTACAGTGTGTGCAATAGCAAACAAGTTTTCCCAAGTCTTTTCTTTTTCGGGCCAGTTCATTCGACTTAAACGTTCATACTCACTGGGTTCTAGTGCATATTCTACACTGGCCCATTCTTTTACCCACATGTTTGATGCATAAGGATTACACATTCTACATTTTAAATTACACAAGTTGCTGAGACGTAAATCAACGTATTTTATATTAAAAGGGGCGGATTCGTTATAGTTCGCATCTTGTTGCCACTTGTGATTCCATGCTTGTCTAGCACTGCGAATACCTGCATCCTCTTCTCTGAAGCATCGTGTACACATGCCAGGACGTTCGTTGTTCAACAACTGTTTACGAATAGTACGATATGTTTCGCTGTTCCATGCTTCTTGCATGTCATCTTTGTACAGTTTGTACGGAGTGCCATCTGGCTTTAGCACAAAGTTTTCACCAGGTGTACTATTACAACACACTCGCAAGTTACCGCTTGCGTTTGTAGCCAAATGCATCCAAGGCAATATGCAAAAAGTATCACTCATATTGTTGCCTTTTCTGCTCATATAGTCCGCCCATGCGTTGATTTATTTGTTCTAGTTCAGGAAACAACTGCATACTATTTTTGTTTCTGTGTGTATCCAACAATGCACATCTAAGTAATAGCATTTTTATTCCACCGTCATCTTCAGTAACCTGGGGTTGTTTTAGCTTGTGATAAACTATATCCATTTGATTTCTATCAGCTATCAGATGTTCTAAATTTTTTAATGGATCAATTAGTGCTAGTCGCTGTGATCTATCAATCAGCTCTAAACGCCATTCAGGATTATAAACTAAATTAATAGCTATTTTGTGTTTAAATAAATCATATAATTCTTCTAATAGTGCTGGCAGTCTAGTAATATTATAAACTGCGACACTGACCAAAGGTTGTATTCTAATACCTGCATCTCTTACAGTTACAATATTTTGTTGTACAGTCTGCCAATCAGTACCATAGCGTATCCATTCTGCACGTTCGCCTGTTTCGTCTATACTGCTTTCTACTGCTAGTTTCTTATACTCCCAATCGCACCAATAGTCTAGTGCATGTTTGCCTTGGTGACCCAGTTTGAGCATATTACTATTGTACTTTACTTTAACATCAAAACGTTTTGCACTGTGTAGTTTTTCTAATATATACCAGTGACTGGGCATTATCATTGGTTCTCCGCCTGCAAAGTATATGTTTTCAACTTGATCAATATAGTCATCTATCCATTGAAAGCTGGGATCGTTAACTATTTTTGTTTTTCCCAAATCGTTGTACTGACGTTTAAAATAATTTAAATTAGGATCACTGTGTATTGTATCTGCATCATAAGGTTCAGTGTAGTCTTTTGAATGTTTGATCCACATGCTACTCCATTCACTGCTACACATAACACAAGCCATGTTACATACATTACTAAATCTAACGTCCCAATACTTTAAATTATAATTTGCTGTACCATCTGGTTTGGTTTTATAGATATAATCCTGTCTTATTTTTTCGCTGTACAATCTTGTGTGTTCTCTTATTCTAGGTGACCTAGCATTCATATCTTCTATTCTAGCACATTTACCGCATTCCTTAGGAACTTCATTGTTCAGCATTTGTCTTCTTACTCGCCGCATTGATTCACCATTGAAAATTTCTTCAACAGTGTTTTCATTTAAGTTTCCAACGTCAGGTGCTTTTTGAGTGTGACAACACAGTCTAACTCCTCCACTTGGAGTAATAGCAAGATGACTCCATGGATGTATGCAGATCCATTCGTCTGATCTAACACGGTACTGATCTGCTATAGTTTGTGCGTCAGCCATAATTAGCAAACTCCGGTATAACTTTAATCATATCAGTACTTCTTGTACGGTCAAGTGTTTTTGTAAAACGTATAAACTGTTCAAAATGTTTGCTTTCGTCTTTTGCATTTAAAAAGTTCATATTTTGATTTATAAATCTATGTATACGTTTATTGCGTTCACCTCTGGGCTCTATAGTATTTAAATATTTTTTATATTTTTCAGTAGCCTGTTGCTTTAGCTCTTTGGGCAATACTTGCGGATTAATGAATATAGGATCCCACGCTATGTTGCCATGCACTGGTGTGTCCAATACACGTTCAAAGTATTCATAGCTTTCTGGTAATCCAAATACATTCCAAGCACTGTAACACAGTGCCGCTCTTCCATCATATTTGTTGCCCAGTTCAGCTCTAACTAATTTTAAATTTTCTGCTAGTACGTCTGTATCTGATTCAGTTCTTATATAATTGTTTAATTCAGGGTGTCCGTCTATGCTTAAACTTAGATCTACTTTTCTAAACTTTGCCCAGCTGGCTATAGTATCAAATTTTCCAAACTTGACTTTGCTGAGATTTGTGCTATACTTAACTGTAATATTACTTGCAAAAGGTTCAAGAGCATGTAGTACTTTATAGTGCAAGGGATCCATAAGTGGCTCGCCTCCTGCAAATTCTACTATTTCAATAGTGGGTGCTAGCTTTACTATGTCCTCTACAAATTGATCATTGTCAAAGTTTGTTTGACGCTTTGTATCGTTGTGCAAATCTAAACTTTCATATTCATGTTTTACTTCCGCCCAATCTTTTAGCCAAGTTGTGCTTAGATCAGGCTTGCATGTTCTACATCTGAAGTTACACAAGTTACTCATTTTTAATTCTAATACTGGAACAACAAACGGCATCTCCGCTGTACAAGATTTTGGAATCATATATTCTCTGGTCTTGTTCATGCTTTGTCGCATACTAACTGAGCCTTGGTCTTCCATATCCCAACACTGAAAACAGTGTTTGTTACGCACACCTGACAGTAAATCTTTCCTTAATTGTTGTTGACGTTCACTGTTCCATGCTTCTTCAAAGGTCATGTCTCTGATATTACCCAACGTATCTCTGCTACGACAGCAAGGTGTTATTGCTCCGTCTGGTCTGGTGCTTAGATGTGTAAATGGTAATATGCAGAACGTATCAGTCATCCTTACGCTTCCTAAAAATTATATCGCAATAACCACAAACAACTTCGCCGCCTTCGGGTATTGTGTAATACACCAATGG
>CEWG01227245.1_pt1 | contig 18156 bp, 9 predicted proteins | sample 361411 | NCBI WGS metagenome assembly CEWG01 (sample SAMEA2622173, study PRJEB7988) | marine metagenome | biome: marine biome (ENVO:00000447); feature: surface water layer (ENVO:00002042); material: "saline water (ENVO:00002010), including plankton (ENVO:xxxxxxxx)" | depth 5 m | reverse complement strand
AATGGATTTATTAACTCACTATTATTCTGTTAAGGCTGTATTAAAAAATATATATTCTACAGCACTTTTAAGTGAGTTGACCAATGAAATGATAAATTTTAAAAAAGATAATAATATTGAGCATATTTCTGAGTTCAACAAAAAAATACATCAAATTGTTACACAACAACCATCTTCTTTCATTTATGAAAGAATAGGGGAGAGATATAATCATTATTTAATTGATGAGTTTCAAGATACATCCTTGTTACAATGGCAAAATATTTTGCCATTGGTTACTGATTCTTTAGATATTGGTAAAACAATGCTAGTTGGTGATGGAAAACAATCTATTTATAGATGGAGAGGAGGTGAAGTACAACAATTTTCCAAATTGCCTGAAATTTACAAAGGAGAGAATTTAAAGTATATTCATGATTGGCAGAAAAAGATAAATCACCACTATGTTTCTTTAAACTTAGTTGAAAACTATAGAAGTAGAAAAAATATAATAGAATTTAATAATATATTTTTTAAAAATGTTAAGGATATTTTATCAGAGGATTTTAGAAGTATTTATGATTATGTAGAACAAAAAACATCAAAGGCTAAAGAAGGTGGATATGTTCATTTAGAGCTTTTTGGTGATAAAGAAAATGATTTTAAAGAGTTGATCTTAGATAAGATGGTTGATGAAATTCAACAACTCACTACATTATATAATTATAATTTTAAAAATATTACTATTTTATGTAATAGTAGAAAAAGCGTCAGTCTTGTAGCGGAACATTTCTCTAAAAGCGGAATACCTGTTATTAGTAATGAGGGATTGTTACTTGGGAATTCACAGGAGATTAAAACATTAATTGCAATTTTACAATATCTTCAAGAAAAACAAAATACTATTGCTAAAGTAGTGATAGCTGAGTATTTATTTTATCATAATTCAACAACTTCTAAATTAAATGAAGTTCATCAGCAAATAAAGTCTAACAAAGGATTTTTAGATTTTTTAAATCAATTTAATATTTATTTAAATCCAAATAAAATTTTACAGTTTACCTTATATGAAATAGTCGAACACGTTTTAAGTGCTTTTAAATTCAAGAAAGATATTTATATTGATTTCTTTTTAGATGCGGTATTATCTTTTTCAGAAAAAAATGGTAGTTGTATCACAAGTTTTTTGTCTTGGTGGGAAGACAGAGTTGAAAAAGAATCTATAGTTCTTCCTGAAGATAATAATGCAGTAGAGGTTATGACTATACACAAATCTAAAGGACTAACTTTTGATATAGTTATGATTCCTTTTAATTGGGAAGACAGAAAAAAAACAAATGAAATATGGGTAAATACATCAAATTATTTTGATTCTCAATTACAAACTGCTTTAATCAATAGCAGCAATCAGTTGGAACTTTCGTACTTTAAAGAAAATCATCAGGTAGAAAAAGAAAAAAGTTTACTAGATGCATTAAACAAGCTATATGTTGCTATGACTAGGCCTAAAGAAAGGCTATATGTTTTTTCAAAGTATTTCCCAAAAAATTTAAAGCAATATGAAAAAAAGGAAAATTTAAATTCCTTCTTATATAAATTTAGTGATAAATTTCCTGTTATAATAGGTGATTCTCATATGAAATATCAAATAATTAAAAATTTTAAAAATAAGTTTACAATAAGTGATAGAAAAAATTTAAAATGGAGAGATATAATTTCTGTAAAACATTCTTCTAATGATATTTGGGATTTAGAAAATATAAAAAAGAAAAAAGATTGGGGTAAGTTACTGCATTTAACTTTGTCTAAAATAAAATATCTAGAAGACAAAGAATTAGCTTTAAAAAACTTGTATGATTTGGGTTACATAACAAAAGAAGATAAAAAGAAACTAGAAGATACTATTGATAGTATCCTCTCTCATGAAAAAATACATACTTATTTTACCAAAGAATGGGAAATTAAAAATGAGCAAGAAATTTTATTGGAAAATGGAGAGACATATATTCCTGATAGAATAGCTTTTTCAAAAACTTTTGATAAGTTAGTTGTAATTGATTATAAATCTGGAAGCTATTCTATAGATGATGAAAAACAGGTAGTTGATTATGCAAAAACTTTAAGCTTAATGGGTTATAAACACATAGAGAAAATGTTGATTTATACTTCTGAAAATATTAATATCGTTAATTTATGACCCCTTTTTTAGATAAAATAGCTGCAAGACTAATAGATAAATTCTCTTATGATATGAGTGGTGTTGCAGTAGTTTTACCCTCTAAAAGATCAAAGGTTTTTTTAAAGCATTATATTTCAAAAAAAATTAATCGACCTATTTTTTTACCAGATTTATTTTCTATTGAGGAGTTTGTTGAGAAGATTTCCAAATTAGAAGTTTTAGATAATATTTCATTACAATTTAGATTGTACAAAACTTATTTAAAAAATCCTCCTAAAAAGATTGATTCATTTGATGAATTTTTAAAATGGAGTAGTACTCTATTATATGATTTTAATGAAATCGATAAAAGTTTAGTAGACGCCTCATCAATATATACTAATTTATCAGATATAAAGAAGTTGGAAAGCTGGAGTGTAGATAATTGGAGTTTTTCTAACTCTGATTTAACTGTTATGCAAAACGATTATATTAATTTTTATGAAGGTATTTTAAATTGGTATAATGATTTTAGTTCTTCTTTATTATCTGAAAATTTAGCTTATCAAGGATTAGCATATAAACAGGCTGCCAATAGTATTCAATCAATGGATAAAGAATGGTCTAGGATTTGGTTTGTTGGATTAAATGCTTTAACTAAATCTGAACAGGTGATATTAGATTTTTTGAAAAACAAAAATATTGCACGAGTATTTTGGGATGCAGATAAGTATTATTATGAAAATGAGATGCATGAAGCAGGTAGTTTTCTAAGAGAACAAAGAAGCAAATGGTCAGAGATAGATTTTGATGGAGTGGGAAACTATTTTAAATCAAAAAAAAATAGCTTTAACATCATTTCTTGTCCAAGGAATATCAGTCAAGCAAAGGTTGCTTCAGAAATTTTATCTTCTTTAGAAGAAATAGATGTTAATGAAAGCAATACGGCTTTAGTATTATCAGATGAATCTCTTTTATATCCTGTATTACATAATTTACCATCATCGATACCAATGATTAACGTTACTATGGGGACCCCTTTGAAAGGATCATCACTATTTTCTTTCTTTGAAGCAATGTTCGATATACATTTAAATGCTTTAAAATATAAAAATGATAGGTTTCATATTAAGGATATTAGTAGATTAATACAACATGCTTATTTTAATTTTCTTGTTCTTTCTGAAGCTATAGAATCTTTTAATAATTATGTAAATGAGAGAAATATTGTTTTTGTAAATAAGATAGATATTGAAAATGTTTTTAATAACCAATTAGTAAATGATATTTTTCAAAATGTTCAAAACCCAAAAGACTTTGTTTTATTATTAATAAATGTTATTGAAGAAATAAGACCACATGTATTAAATAAAAAAGCATCTGTAGAATCAGAAATTTTTGCTACTTTTTATAGAAGCCTCAACATATTAAATAATTTGTTAGATCAAAGTCAGTTTGATTTTGAGTTAAAAACTTTATATGTAATTATGCAACAATTAGTTGCAAAAGAAAGTATACCTTTTAAGGGAGAGCCTCTTAAAGGTTTACAGATTATGGGTATTCTTGAAAGTAGAACACTAGATTTTGATAATGTTGTTATGCTAAGTGTAAATGAAGGTAAATTACCCCAGGGTAAATCAGTAAACTCTTTTATTCCATATGAATTAAAAAAATATTTTAAATTGCCTACATATTCTGAAAGAGATGCTGTTTTTGCATATCATTTTTATAGGTTATTACAACGTGCCAAGAATATAAGTTTAATCTATAATTCTGAAACAGATGACTTTGGTAATGGAGAAAAGAGCAGATTTATTACTCAGCTTCTTGCTGAATATGATGGAACAATCAATGAATACGTTTATGATGGATTTTTAAATAATAAAAGAGAAACATATAATCATATAATTAAAAATCAAGGATTAGAAGAACGTATAAAATTATGGGCAAAAAAGGGTGTGTCTCCTTCTGCTTTAAACTTATATAATAATTGTAGTTTGCATTTTTACTATCATTATTTAGCTGATATTAAAATCAATGAGGAGTTAACAGAACATTCTGATGAAAGAACAATTGGTAATGCTATACATATTACACTTGATAGTGTTTATCCTACAGGTAAGCTCAATAGAGAATTTATAAAGAATAATAAAAAAAACATACTTAATAATTTAATTCAAAATTTTGAAAAACTTGTTCCTGAAGGTTCTGTAATTGCAGGTAAAAATTATTTAAATTTAGAAATTGCTAAAAAATTAATTAATAACTTTTTAAAATTTGAAGAACAACAATTGAAGAAAGCTTTAAGTAATAATAAAGATTTGACAATATTGGCTAAAGAAGATACTTTGGATTTTAAAATAGAATGTGATGGAATTGATTTTAATTTAATTGGAACTATTGATAGAATTGATCTTGTAGGAGATGAAATTAGGATTATTGATTATAAAACAGGTAAAGTAGAGCCTAGTGATCTTATTTTTTATGAATACGAGGAACTTATAAATGGTAGTAAGCCAAAGGCATTACAATTAATGATGTATGCGTATTTATATTTTAAAAATACAGATAATAGCCATAATAAAAATATTAAAGTTGCAAATATTTCTTTTAAAAATACACAGACAGAATTAATATATTTATCTAAAGCTGAGTCTAGAAAAAAATCTTCTCCAATAATAATTAACGAAGATGTTATAAGTATTTTTGAGAAGATAATAATTAAAATTCTTTTAAGAATTATTAGAGAAGATTTTGTAAAATCTGATGACTATAAATTTAGTAAATGGTGAAATTATATAGATAATATCAAAATATGAAATTTAAATAAATACAATATGAATAAATTAGTTTTGGTATGTGTTATATTTTGTTGTTGCATTAACATGTCAGCTCAAGAAAGTGTTTTTGAATTTAGTGAATCATCTTATAAAGTAACAGAAAAAAAAGAGAATTCTATTGGTTTAATTTTTAATAATGAGGTGCTAATTGATAAAATAAATCAAAGTAATATTTGTGAAATCAATTTACCTCTTCTCAATAAACAATTTATTTCAGTTAATCTAGTTGAGTTTTCTATTCTTGGTCCTCACCATCAGTTGATAATTTCTAGTAAAGATGGAAATAAGGTTATTCCTTATGAACAAGGTTTTAAATCCTATCAAATTTTATTAGATAATTTATCTATTGGAACTCTCCTACTTTTTGATGATTCTATAATCGTTACTTATACTTTTAACAAAAAACAATTTGAAATTAATAATGTAGAAAATGAATTTATTTTATTTGATGTCAATGATTTTTTATATTCAAAAAGTTTTTCATGTCAAGTTGAAGATAAGAAGAAAAAAATTTATAATAATAATGAGCAAATAAAATCATCATTATCGAATCCAAAATGTATAGAATTAGCAGTTGAAGTTGATAATTACACAAGAAATACTTTTAACTCCACTACATCAACTACAAATTGGGCGCTTGCTATTATTGCTGGTGTTAGTCAGGTTTACGATAGTGATGTAAATCTTAATATATCTGTTACAACAACGATTATTTGGGAAACTACAGACCCGTATGCTTCATATATAAATGATGCTAGTAATATGTTATCTGCTTTAAGAAATCATTGGATTTCAAATAATGGATCAATTAGTAGAGATTTAGTTCATTTAATGACAAAAAGAAGCAATACAGGTACAGGAGGTATAGCATATTTAGATGGAATATGTAATAATAGTTGGGGGTATGCATTTAGTTCGGATTTAAATAACACTACAAGTTTTAATTTTCCAAACCCATCATACAGTTGGAATTTAATGGTATGTACTCACGAAATAGGACATAACATAGGCTCAGAACATACACACTGGTGTGGATGGCCAGGAGGTCCAATAGATAATTGTGTTGATGTTGAAGGAAGTTGTACAAATAACCCAACTCCGCAGTATGGAACAATTATGAGTTATTGTCATATTGGTGGATATGGAATAAATATTGATTTCCATCCCATCGTAATTAATAATGCTTTAAATCCTGGAATTAATTCGGCAAGTTGTTTAACTACATGTGATTTTTATGGGTGTACTGATGCTACTGCTTCTAATTTTGATTCAAATGCAACCATTGATGATGGAAGTTGCTTATATATTCCCGTAATAACAGCTATAACTTCAAATGTTTCTTGTAGTAACGGTTCTGATGGTAGTATTAATTTATCAGTATCAGGAGGAACTCCTCCATATTCATATCTTTGGAATACTGGTGCTGCTACTCAAAATCTTTATAATATTTCTAGTGGTTATTATAGTGTTACTGTAACTGATGCTTTAGGACAAGTAGAGAATAGTGTATTTTTTATAAGTCAGCCTACTCCCATTATCGTATCTTTTATAGTTGATTCCACCACTAGCTCAGGATACAATGATGGAAGTGTTTCTGTTATTGCTTCTGGAGGAGTTTCGCCATATTCTTTTTTTTGGTCTGGCCCGAATGGATATACGGCTTCAACTCAAAATATTACAAATATTATTGCAGGAACTTATACTCTATATGTCACAAGTGATAATGGTTGTATCCAAATTTTTTCTATTATTGTTCCAGAAGGACAAATTTCTTCATTATCAGTAATTGATAATATTTCAAATATAAGTTGTTTTGGTGAGATTGACGGATTAATTGATATAACTGTTAATGGCGGATTACCTCCATATTATTTTAATTGGAGTAATGGATCATCTAGTGAGGATATATTCAATCTTAGTGCTGGTTCTTATACTGTAATTGTTAGTGATAATTTTAGTCAATCTATTACAGTTACATATTCTATCACAGAACCTGATTTATTAAATGCATTATTTGTAGTAAATAATGTGTCTTCACTAGCAGGTAATGATGGTTCCATCGACTTAACACCTTTAGGAGGTACACCTCCATATAGTTTTTATTGGACTACAACCCCTACACAAAATACTGAGGATATATCAAATCTTTCAGCTGGTACATATAGCGTATATATTGTTGATGTTAATAATTGTTTTATTGGCCTTGATATTGATGTTATTGAAGAAATAGTTCAAAATTGTAATTTAGATTATCCATCAAATTTATTTAGTTCAGATGTTATTAATGATAGGGCAAGAATTCATTGGGATAACATGAATTCTACCAGCTGTGTTGTTGATCAGTATAGAATAAATTACAGACCTGTTGGTTCATCTTACTGGTTGCAAAAAACAATGGGGGGACCAATTGGAAGTTGTAATTCAGGAAATCAAAAAACAAACAGGATGTTATATGACTTAATACCAAGTACTCAATATGAAGTTAGGATGAAAGCTTGGTATTGTAGTAGTGGAAGTAGTTCATGGTCACCTTTGTATTATTTTACAACTGCTGATTCGTGTCCTTTGATTGAAAATTTTGTTGCAACACCAATTTCCAATACTAAAGTAAGATTCGATTGGACATTAAATGGCCAATATGAATTTCTTAGAATTAAGTTAAGAGAAAATTATGTTGGAGCACCTTGGTTTAATGCAGGTGGTTTTGGAGTTAATTACCCTATAATTACTAAGAACAAAAATGGTTTAATCCCAGGTCAATCTTATAGAGGTCAGGCACGTACGTGGTGCGATCCAAACGGTGGAGCTTATCGTTCTTTTTCTTGGACAAATCTTGTTTTTTGGACTATGCCTTCTTTAGCAAGAGTTGATGGGGATGAGTCAAAAAAAATAATAGCTATTACAGATTTACTAGCTAAAAAAATAAATTCAAATAAAATATATAAATATGATGTTATATTATATATTTATGATGATGGTTCGGTTGAGAAAAGAATTGTTTTACCATAAATATATATAATTAGATTAGTAGTTTTAAATAAATTTTTAAACTAAATTTGTAGAAATAAATATTATAATATGAGATTATTAAAATTATCAGTGCTTCTTTCTTGTTTTGTTGTTTCAACTTTTGCTAAAGAAATAAAGCTCACAGAAAATGAAAATAAATTTTCTATTACCTCTAATACTTTGACAGGTTTTGATTTTGTAAATCAATTATCTGAAATACAGATAAATAAAATCAAAAAAAATGACATTCAGTTTATTAAGTTTAACATTGATGGATATGGAGAAAACGCAAAATATGGTAACGCTTCTATCCCAGTTCTTGAAAAGTTAATTCATATTCCTTTCGGTGCATCTGTAAATGTTAATATAATTCAAAAGGAAGAAAAAGTATATTCATTAAGTGATTATAATATCAATGACTTAATTCTCCCTTCGCAACCATCTTTATCTAAAGGTGAAAATGCTCAAAACGCTATGTTTTATTTTGACAAAGAGTATTATAATTTTAATGGTTTTCATAATACAGATTTAGTTTCCGTTGAAATACTTGGACAAATGAGAGGGCAGCAGTTAGGAAGGCTTACTTTATCACCTATAAGCTATAACCCAATAACAAATGAAATTTCTGTTATTACTAAATTAGAAGTTAGTATTGATTTTAATAATGTTGATTTGGATGTTTTAAATCAAAAAAGAAATCGTTTTTACTCTTATGAGTTTGAGCATCTTTTTAAGCAATGTATTAATTATATACCTACCCAAATAGGTAAAGATGTTATTACTTCGTATCCTACAAAATATGTAATAATTTCTGATCCAAATTTTCAATCTGCATTACAACCTCTAATCGATTGGAAAACAAGAAAAGGTTATAAGGTAATTGAAGGTTATACTAATGACCCGAATGTTGGTAATACTACTTCTTCAATTTATTCTTATTTAAAAGATTTATATGATAATCCTATTGATGGTATTTCTCCAACATATCTTTTAATTGTTGGAGATGATGCACAAGTTCCTTCTTTTGACGGAACCACTGGAAATCATCTTTCTGATATGTATTATTGCGAATTTGATGGAGGAGGAGATTTTTACCCTGAAATGTATTTCGGTCGATTTTCTGCAACTAATTCTGGAGAGGTTGAGGCTCAGGTGAATAAAACATTAACACATGAAAGATATTTATTTTCAGACCCATCATTTTTAGACGATATGGTTTTAGTAGCAGGTGTTGATGCAAGTATGGCACCAACTTATGGAAATGGTCAAATAAATTATGCAACTGATCATTATTTCAATATTTCTAATGGTTTAACTACTCACACATATCTTTATGGTTCTGGTTCTCCAATTACTTCTGATCAGTCTGCAGCTTCTGCAGCTATTATTTCAGATATTAGTAATGGTGTTAGTTTTGCTAATTATACGGCCCATTGTGGCAGTTCTGGTTGGTCAGATCCTTCTTTTGAGGTTTCAGATATTTCTAGCTTACAAAATTATGACAAATTTGGAGTGTTAATCGGTAATTGTTGTCAATCAAATAAATTTGATGTTGCAGAGTGTTTCGGTGAAGGTATTTTAAGAGCAAGTAATAAAGGTGCAGTTGCATATATTGGTGGGTCAAATAATACTTATTGGGACGAAGATTATTGGTGGGCAGTAGGTAATGGGACTACTCCACCTCCTACAAATCCTTCATATTCCCAGACAGGTTTAGGTATTTATGATTGTTTGATGCATGAAAATGGAGAGCAAGAAAGCGATTGGTTTATAACAACAGGACAAATTTCACATGCAGGAAATTTGGCTGTTACAGAGGCTGGTGGATCTGAACATTATTATTGGGAAATTTACCATGTAATGGGTGACCCATCACTAATGCCATATATTGGAGTTCCAACTGTTTTAATAGCATCTCACTCTTCTGCTACTCCTGTTGGCACTACATCATTTGTGGTAAATACAGAAGAAAATGCTTATGTTGCTATTTCTATGAATGGTATTTTATTGGATGCTAAGCTAGCAGATGCCAGTGGCATAGTTAATTTAACATTTCCTGCTATTTCAAATGTAGGAGTTGCAGATATTGTAATTACTAAGCAATTTAAGCAACCATATGAAGGGACATTACAAATTATTTCTCCTAATGGGCCTTATGTTATCTACTCTTCATATACTATAGATGATAATACAGGAAACAGTAATCAAGAGGTAGATTTCGGAGAATTTATAAGTATGGGAATTGATGTTCAAAATGTTGGTTCAATCGATGCCACTCTAGTAAATGTTAATATTTCTACAATAGATCCATACATAACTTTAATAAATACTTCAGACGTCATTAATGTAATACCCTCTCAACAAACTGTTAGCACCACTAATCCATTTACTTTTCAGGTTTCAAATCAAATACCAGATCAACATATTGTAGTTTTCAACTTACAAATGACTGATAATTTAGGTAACTCTTGGAACTCCACACACAATATAACTGTTAATGCTCCATCACTTGATCATATTTCATTTTATATTGATGATTCTTCACTTGGAAATGGAAATGGTAAATTAGATGCAGGTGAAACGGTTGATCTTTTTGTTGATGTTACAAATATTGGACATGCTGATTTTGATCCTTTATCAATTCTTACAGCTAATATGAGTTGTATTACTAATTATGTGAATTTTAATACATCAAATGATAATATTGCAGGTTTAGGTGTTAATGGTCAGCAATCAACAATTTTTAATGTTAGCATCGATGCAAATACTCCTGTAGGAACTCCAGTTGAATTTTCTTTTAATGTTGGTAATGGTTCATATTCACATTCAGCAATTTTTAATGAAGTTATAGGTATTATTAATGAAGATTATGAAACAGGAGATTTTACTCAGTATACGTGGGATAATGATGCTGATTTTCCTTGGACCATAGATAATATAAATGTCTATGAAGGTAATAACTCCTCTAAATCTGGATCTATTCCTAATAATACTGTTTCTAATCTTAAAATAAATGTAAATGTAATTGCTCCTGGGGATATTTCATTTTGGAAATTTGTTTCTTCTGAGCAAGATTATGATTTCTTACAATTTTACATAGATGGAAATAAACAAGGAGAATGGTCTGGTATAGACAATTCTTGGAGTTTTGTATCTTTTCCTGTTACAGTTGGAACTCATGAATTTGAATGGGAGTATGACAAGGATGGATATGTGGAGGATGGTGAGGATTGCGCATGGATAGATTATATTGTTTTTCCACCAATTGATTTAGGTCAAAATTCATATATCATTGAAGATAATTTTAGTTTTCAATTATTTCCAAATCCATCACCTGGTATTTTTTATTTAACATATAATGATAATAAAATTCATTCAATCAATATTTATGATTCAAAAGGTCAGTTAATTTATAATAGTGATAAACAAAAAATAAAAACTATTATTGATTTGAAGGAATATTCTTCAGGAACATATACTATTCAAGTTAATCCAGAAAACATTACATATCAAATTATTAAACACTAATGGCGAAAGCGCTAGGTATTGATTATGGTACAAAGCGAACAGGAATAGCAATTTCAGATGCTACTCAACTTATTGCTACTTGTCTTGACACAATAGATACTCATAAACTTGACGAATATATTTGCAAGCTTATCAATTCAGAAAATATTGATTGTTTTGTCGTTGGTTATCCTGTAGATCTAAAAAATAATAATACAGATGTAACTGGACATGTAAAAGGGTTTGTTAAACGGCTTAAAAATCAGTATCCTAATAAAAAAATTTATTTGATAGATGAAAGATTTACATCTAAGATGGCACAAAAAGCTATTATTGAAAGTGGTATAAATAAAAGAAAAAGAAGAGAAAAATCTTTAGTTGATAAAATAAGTGCAACAATTATTTTACAAGATTATTTAAATCTTAACTAATATATTTTTTTAAATATTTACCTGTAAAAGATTGTTTGTTTTTCACCATCTTTTCAGGAGTTCCGCTAAAGATTATTTTACCCCCTTCAATACCTCCTCTAGGGCCCATATCAATTATCCAGTCAGCACATTTTATAATATCTAGGTTATGTTCAATACAAATAATTGAATGACCCTTTTCTATCAATGCATTAAAACAAATAAGCAGTTTGTTAATATCATGAAAATGAAGGCCAGTTGTTGGTTCATCAAACATAAATATTGTTTTTACTTTCGTATTCCCTTTACTGAGAAAATAAGCTAACTTGATTCTTTGTGCTTCTCCACCACTAAAAGTACTTGATGACTGTCCTAACTTCACATAACCTAGTCCAACGTCTTGTAAAGGTTGTATTTTCTTTGCAATATTTATTTCATTATGCTCTTTAAAAAAAGTAATTGCTTCATTAATTGAAAGCTCTAGTATATCTGAAATGTTTTTATTATTGAATTTGACATCAAGTATTTCTTTTTTAAAACGTTTGCCATTGCACTCTTCACATGTAATTTGTACATCTGCCATAAATTGCATTTCAATTGTATTTTCTCCTTCACCTTTACACTTTTCACATCTACCTCCATCAATGTTGAAAGAAAAGAAACCTGTTTTATATTTTCTGATTTTTGATAATTTTTGGTTTGAATATAATTTTCGTATATCATCATAAATCTTTAAGTAAGTTGATGGATTAGATCTAGATGATTTTCCAATTGGGTTTTGATCAACAAATTCTATTTCTTTAATTTCTTTATTAGTTAAATTAAAATTAGAATATTGTTTTGTTTTTGTTATATTATTACTTATGTAATTCTCTATTGCTGGCTTTAAAATATATTTAACTAGTGATGATTTTCCAGAACCACTAACTCCGGATATTACAGTTAAACCTCCAATTGGTATATCAATATTTAAGTTTTTAATATTATTTTTATTTATGTTATTAATACTAATATTTTCCTTGAGTATTTTTCTTTTTTTTGGTATAGCTATTTCTAACTCATTAAATAAATATTTTTTTGTTAATGATTGCTTATTTTTTTTTATTTTTTTAATATCTCCTTGAAAAATAATACTACCTCCATCGATTCCTGCATTTGGTCCAATATCTATTATTTGGTCAGCTTCATGAATTATGTCTTTATCGTGCTCAACAACAATTACCGTATTTCCAATATCTCTAAGGTTTTTTAGTATTTGGATTAGCTTTTCAGTATCTTTAGGGTGTAATCCTATACTTGGTTCATCTAAAATATACATAGAACCCACTAAAGAGCTACTAATGGATTTTGCTATATTTATTCTCTGAGACTCACCTCCTGAAAGTGTGTTAGATTTTCTATTAAGCTTTAGGTATCCTAAACCTATCTTTTGAAGATAATTTAATCTTGCATTAATTTCTAAAATAAGTCTTTCAGTAATTTTTTTTTCTTCAGATGAAAGTTTAATTCCCTTAAAAAATTTAATTGCATTATTTACATCCATGTTGTTTATATCTGCAATACTTTTATCTGCAATTTTGACAAACAAAGCATCTTTTCTAAGACGAGTTCCACTACAACTACTACAAGTTGTTTTCCCTCTATATCTTGCAATTAGTACTCTGTTTTGTATCTTATATTGTTTTTCTTCTAATTTTTGAAAAAATTGATTTATGCCTTTGCATTTATCTCGTCCTTCCCATAATAATTGTTTTGCCTCTTTTGATAATTGATTATATGGCTTGTGAATAGGGAAATCAAATTTTGAAGATTCATAAATAAATTTTTCCTTCCATTTACTTAATTTTTGCCCCTTCCAGCAAGCAACGGTATTTTGATATACAGATAAATTTGCGTCAGGAATAACTTTATTTTTATCTATTCCTAAAACAGAGCCATATCCTTCACAATCTTTACAAGCACCAAACGGATTATTAAATGAAAATAGATTTACTGATGGGTAAGTAAACTTTATATTATCTTCTTCAAATTTATTTGAAAAGTGATACATTGTATTATTTATATAAACTAAGCATTGACCATTTCCTTCATGAAAAGCTGTTTCTATTGAATTCGCAATTCTACTATTATCATTATCTTTATCAATAATTATTTTATCAATAATAACATGATTTTTTTTGTTTTTTAAGATATAATTATTATCAATTATTTCTTCTATTCTGTGTACTTTGTTGTCAATAAGTAATCTTGAGTACCCTTGTTTTATTAAATCTTTATATGTGGTTTTATTTTTAATTTCTTTTGTAAATAATATTAGTATACTAGATTTTTCTTTTTGTTTAAGTATATGATTTATAATATCTTGAATTGTATCCTTTTTAACTTCTTTACCAGAAATAGGTGAAAAAGTTTTGCCAATTCGTGCATACATTAATTTTAAATAATCATAAATTTCAGTTGAAGTACTAACTGTTGACCTTGGATTATTTGTTTTTGTTTTTTGCTCAATTGCAATTGCTGGACATATACCTTTGATTTCGTCAATATCAGGTTTTTTTAATTTACCTAAAAATTGTCTAGCATACGCGGATAAGCTTTCTATATATCTTCTTTGTCCTTCTGCAAATAATGTGCTGAAAGCTAATGATGATTTACCACTACCAGAAACACCACAAATTACTATGAGCTTATTTTTAGGTATTTTTAGATGTATGTTTTTTAGGTTGTGTACTTTTGCACCCTCAATTTCAATATAGTTATCATTTTTTTTCATTATTAATTTTGAAATTTTACAAAATTAATCAAAGCATTTGATTATATTCTTTAAACTATTATTTTTTTGTATATTTGTATCATAAATTTTTTATTCATAATAATATACCGCCTATAGATTAACATTTACTTAAATTTTTTATTAACTAAAAACTAAGTATATGTTGACTCAGACAAAATCAGATAGAGATTTAATATCTAATTATTTAAAAGGAGATAATAATTCTTTTGAATTTTTATTAAATCGTCATAAGAATAAAGTTTTTTCGTATATCATTTCAAAAGTTAAAAATAGAGATCTTGCAGAAGATATTTTTCAAGATACTTTTGTTAAAGTTATCCACTCTTTGCAAAAGGGTAAGTATAACGAGGAAGGAAAATTTTTGCCCTGGATGATGAGAATTGCACATAATTTAATTATCGATTATTTTAGAAGGTCAAACAAAATGAAAAATATTCGTTCAACAGATGATTTTAATATTTTTGATATATTAAATAATGGAGCAAGATCTCAGGAAGAAGATATGATTCGTAAAAGAATTCATGTTGACCTAAAGTTATTAATTGATCTATTACCATTAGAACAAAAGGATGTAATTAAACTACGATATTTTGAAGATAAATCATTTAAAGAAATTGCCTCATTAACTAACGTTAGTATTAATACGGCATTAGGAAGGATGAGGTATGCTTTGATAAATTTAAGAAGTTTATCACAAGAGCGTAAAGTGGACTTGTCATATAAATAATTATCAACTTACACCATAATATTTTTTTTTCGTTTTCGTTTTATAATTAAACAATTTAAATAATATTTATGCGAAAAAATTCTACTTTATCTTTAAAAAACAATTTATTAAAAAAACAAACGAACAAAAACAAACAATTAATAAATAAAAATTACGAAGAATTCGAACCCAGTTCTGAATCTATTCAGTTTATTATTTCTTATGCTAAATCTACAAAGTGTATAAAGTCTAATACTTGTGGTAATTTTTTAATATCACTTAATTAATTATTATATATAAAATCTCTTTATCTTTGATTAATGAAGAAATTAGATAAAGTTAATTTTATTATTGATACTCTACAAAGTTTATATCCAGACCCTCCTATACCACTTAAGCATAAAGATCCCTATACATTATTAATTTCTGTATTACTTTCCGCACAATGTACAGATGAAAGAGTGAATAAAATTACTCCAACTTTGTTTGAAAGAGCAGATACACCAATTAAAATGATACAATTATCAATTTCTCAAATTGAGGACATTATAAGACCCTGTGGTTTGGCTCCAATGAAAAGTAAAGGGATTTATGGTTTGTCAAAAATTTTAGTGGAAAAATATAATGGAATTGTTCCATCAAATTTGAATGCGTTAGAGTCATTTCCTGCTGTTGGTCATAAGACAGCCAGTGTTGTAATGTCCCAAGCATTTGGTATACCAAGTTTCCCAGTTGATACTCATATTCACAGGTTAATGTACAGATGGGCCCTTTCAAATGGCAGGAATGTACAAACCACAGAAAGAGATGCAAAAAGATTATTTCCTAGAATTTTATGGAATAAATTACATTTACAGATTATATATTATGCAAGAGAATTTTCACCAGCTAAGGGGTGGCAAATCCATAAAGATATTATTACAAAGAAAGTAGGTAGAAAGAGTCTTTTTAAATAAGGATAAAATATATTTGTTAATAATTCTCTTATTATTTTACTTCTTTTTGAAAAAGAATTACTGAATTTTGTATAAAATATATTTATTATGAGTGAAAAGGAAAAAAATGAAAAGTTAAAAGTATTAGAACTTACTATTGGTAAGTTGGAAAAGTCTTACGGTAAAGGAATTTTAATGAAATTAGGTGATAAGGTTGACGATGATATTTCATCTATACCTTCTGGATCTGTGAGTTTAGATTTAGCTTTAGGAGTAGGAGGTTATCCAAAAGGAAGAGTTATTGAAATATATGGACCGGAATCATCTGGAAAAACAACATTAACGATACATGCTATTGCTGAAGTTCAAAAACAAGGTGGGGTTGCTGCATTTATTGATGCTGAGCATGCTTTTGATTCATCATATGCTTCGGCATTAGGTGTAGATTTAGATAATTTATATATCTCTCAACCTGATAATGGAGAACAGGCTTTAGAAATCGCAGATCACCTTATAAGTTCCGGGGCTGTTGATTTAGTTGTTATAGATTCTGTTGCTGCTTTAACACCAAAGTCAGAGATCGAAGGAGAAATGGGAGATAGTAAAATGGGTTTGCACGCTAGATTAATGTCACAAGCTTTACGAAAATTAACTGCAACAATTCACAAAACAAATTGTACAGTTATTTTTATAAATCAAATAAGGATGAAAATTGGTGTGATGTTTGGTAATCCAGAAACAACTACAGGAGGAAATGCTTTGAAATTTTATTCATCAGTTCGTTTAGATATAAGAAGAATAGGTGCTATTAAAAATGGTGATGAAGTTATAGGAAATAGAACACGAGTTAAAGTTGTCAAAAATAAAGTTGCTCCTCCTTTTAGAAAGGTTGAGTTTGATATTATGTTTGGTAAAGGGATTTCAAGATCTGGAGAAATATTAGATATAGCAACTGAATTAGGAGTTATTCAAAAATCTGGTTCATGGTTTTCATACAATGATACAAAATTAGGACAAGGAAGAGATGCTGTTAAGAATATGATTACAGATAACCCAGAGTTATCAGAAGAAATCGAATTAAAAATTAAAGAAGAAAGCATTACAGAATAAGATGATTTATAAGTTCTTATTTATTTTATTTATTTTGTTTTCAAGTTGTAGTAAAAAAAAATATAATTATTCTGAAAGTTCCGATACTAATCAGATTAATCTATTTACTTCGAATTTAGTTAATTCTAAACAAAATAATACATTAGATTTTTTATCATTTTATTTTTTTTCTGATAATATTTCAGTTGATTCTTTATATAATGTAATTGAGTATCTATATTCAATTAATGATTTAGAAGCATCTGTTTCATATGCAGAAAAAATCATAAAAATAGAACCAAATGAATCTGCACACTACTTAAATCTTGCTGAAATTTATTTTGAGCTTTCTAAAAAACCAAATGCTAATCCTACTTTTCCATCTTTAGTTAAACAAAATCTTGAAAAGTCTATTAATCTAGAAAAGGAAAATTTTACTGCGTTTGCTTTAATGGGAGAATTACTTTTAGCATCAGGAAACTATAAAGAATCCATTAAGTTTTTTACTAAATCACTCAAACTTAATTATAATCAAGAAAAGATACATCTTTTACTAGGTTATTCATTTAAACAATTAAATGAATATACAAAAGCAATTGATTGTTTTAGAAATTCATTATTAATTAATCCAACTTTTTTTGAAGCGAATATGCAATTAGGTCAAATTTATCATTTGCTAAAAGATAAGAATGCTATACTGTATTATGATAATGCTATTAGTTTAGAACC
>CEWG01225243.1_pt1 | contig 18183 bp, 11 predicted proteins | sample 361411 | NCBI WGS metagenome assembly CEWG01 (sample SAMEA2622173, study PRJEB7988) | marine metagenome | biome: marine biome (ENVO:00000447); feature: surface water layer (ENVO:00002042); material: "saline water (ENVO:00002010), including plankton (ENVO:xxxxxxxx)" | depth 5 m | reverse complement strand
GACGACCCTTTGGCATGGAGTGATACGGATTCACCTTGGCGAGAACCTCTGCGGTGATCACAAAAAGTCTGAGAGCGAGAGTTGCTTCGCACGGTCGTTGTTGAACAGTGAATCGGCACTTGATGCCAACCAATCCGCATTTTGACGCGTGTAGAGATCCACCCCGTAGTGGTCCATGACAAACCGCATCACTTCGATGTATTTACGGACGGCTCCTTCAGAAACCGTCAGCGCGAGATTGCCGTTACAAAGTCCACCTTCGGCCTTCTCAACCCCCATTCGAGCCAAGCCTCGCCCGGTTTCTTTCTTCGGTTGAATGCAACTACCGGACAGAGGTAGCCTGCGGTAAGAATGGGCGCATTTGAGGCAACGTACTTTCTGACGACCGTAGGCATTGAGGTTTCCACGAAGATCGGGCAGAAAGTGGGAGCGAACCACGCTGGAGGCAACCTGACGGACGTTGACACCACGCAAACGTTGACCGAGCGCAAGTTGTCCGTTCATCTTGTCAATCATCGTATCGAGGGTTTTGTACGCTGACAGCGCAGGCCCTCGGTCAATGGCATGGCAGTCGTGGGTGAAGCCATAACCCCGAACGGCAGCGATGCTCCCTAAACGGCGTTCGACGAAATCCATTCGGCCTTGGATGTCCTTGGGATGAGGTTGATTCAAGGTTGCCTCGTAAAAATCCCGCTCGTAAAACCATGCAGAATCAACGTTGAGCGCCTCTTTGTCAACCTCGGTTGGATTCAGGCGCGTCGTCAGCACCAGGGGGGCGTCCATCTGCCCGCCACGGTTGGCTGGAAGGATGTCTCTGCTGAAATTGAGAAGCCCATCCATTAGGAGCATAATGGCGTCTTCGTCGCCATCGCAATTTCGACGCTTTGCGGCATGGAACAGCGGGTGGGCAAACCCTCCCGAACAATCGGCCCAACCGATGATGCGAGACAAGACGCCGCCTGAGGTGTGGGGAGCCAGAGCGCAAATGAGATGCCCAACAAGGTCATCGGACTTATCAGCGTTGTAGTACGGCTCCATCTTGTAAAATCGAACCAACAATTCATCGATGTATTTCGCCGTTCTCAGTAGGAAATCTGCTGCGCCTTTGGCGACGATGAAATCCTGTGGGAACAACTCCAAGGTTTGCTCATCGTCCTCAAGTGGTTGGCCTCGATAATCGTGGGTGTAGCCCAACCCGTGAAGGGTCTTCCACGGAACGCCAATTTCACGAGGGCGGAAATGCGTCGTAGGTACGTCGCTCATGTCGAAGCGGACGGTCCCATCACGGAACACGGGCAATTGATGACGTGCTCGGAGAATGCCCTTTTCTATCGCTTCGGGGGTTTGGTCCCGGCTGTTCAGTTTCTTCATGCACTTCACCTGTCCAGGCAACCGGTCGATGCCGAGCCGAATACGGGCGTCCTCCACCATCTCATCCATGCGAACGGATTGAACCTCACCGCGACGATAACCGTTTGATTTCGTTGGATTGGAGGTGGTGGTGCCCCCGCAGGTTTCGCCAGCTTTCCCCTCGCCATGAGCATCCATCGCTCGATGGTGGCAACGAAGCAGCGGAGATTCTTTTCCACAAACCGTGCATGTGCGGCGGCCAAGTTGAACACGAATGGTGCGTTTATCGATGGCGTTGTTGAGGAGACGTTGATTCCCGCCATTCAATTCGATGGGAAAGAGCGAGTGAGCCATCGGATTCATGATGCGGGGCGCAGCCTTCTCAGGCCGTCCCATTCGACACCCAACGCGAACGGGTGCGCTGTGCTCCCACCGTAGGTCAGAGAGATTCCGAACGAGGATCATTATGCCCTCAATCGCATGCTCATCTTCAAGGCGTTGGGCGGCCAAGTAAGCAGTTGGGTCCCGCGGACCTTCGTCGTGAACTGAAGCGGCAGCAGCGCGACCAACTTTGTCCGTTTCTGCTATTCCAAGACCGCGTTGGCGAGCCCCTGTCTCAGCAGCGATGCGGATGGTAGCGCGCTCCTTTTCCAGTACATCCTTCCGGGCCCGTTCCTCATCGAGGATGATTTTTGCCTGCCGAAGGGCAGCGATTCGCTCGGCGGTCACCAGTTGAGCATTTTTCGTCCGAAGCGGCGCTTCCCCATCGCTGGTGAAGCCAAACCCTTCCAACATGGATTCCCAACCAGCCGTGACAACAATGTCCTCACCGTCGTGGAAGTGCGGTAAACCGAGCAGCATCATCGCACCTTTGACCAAACCATGCTGGCGAAACGCCCACCCTTCCGGGAGGTGTTCCGACATGGTGGGGGGTTCGAAGTCCACCTTCGGCCCCGGGTAAGTCCCAGATTGAAGGGGTGGAAGGGTTTCAGGTTCCAATTCATCCATCACCGCTGACCGCCATTCAGCCGCAGCACCTACCAAACGCAATTGCCGGTCACCGGGCAAGGGGTGAGCACCTTCAGGGGTTTCTTGACGAGCTGTAAACGGTTCGATGGAACTTGATTCAAGTTCCTTTAGCAGCGACGGAACCCATTCGATTGGGAGGTCCTTGAACCACGGGTTATGCGGTGGGGGAAGCGAGGTAGCAAACGCCTTCGAGCAGGCAAGGGCTTGAGGCCATGTGAGGTCCAATCGTCGAAGTTGCTCGTGCCAATCGCACCGGACCCAAAACTGTCCATGAGGATCTTCAGACTCCTCCGGAGGAACGCCCGGGCATCCACTCGGCCACGCAGAACGCGCCTCGCTCAGATGTTGAAGAAACACCGTAACATCGTCTTCAGTGGCCAAGCTTTCCAGGACATCGCTGGCCCACCAGTCCATGGTGTAACCAGCGGGCACCAATCGCTTGTTGTTCTCCATGAATTCGCCATAACCAATGACGAGTTCCCCGTTGTCCCAGACTTGCTTGACCTTCGATCGAAGCGAGACGTAGGCCCTGGGATCATCCACTCGGAGGAAACGCCCATCTTCCAAGACAACCCAAGGTCCCTCGGCCTCATCACAGGGCGTAATGGCGCAGGCCTTTCCCGGACGTTCAATTTTCATTTGCGTTCCAATGGTTATGAAATCGTCCAGCGCCAACATCGAGGCGGTGTTGGTCGATGCGGCCGCGAGACCAGACGGTCGGGCGCGCCCGTACCGCAGTCGAAAACCACCGGGTTCAAGTGGCCCCCCAAAGACCGGTCGCCCGGCAATGATGTCCTTCATGAATTTTGTAATGGGAGCGATTTGTTGGCTTTTGAAGCCCGCTCCTCCATCCTGTTCGTCCTCTTTCCCGCGAGCTGCAAACTTAGCGATAAAGTCCCATCCCGGGACGCTCAAACGTTCGGTGTGCTTCTGAATCTTCGGTGCTTTGAGGCACATGCCTTCACCGATAACGAGGAGGACACCCCCTCGAATTCTTGCCTCATCGATGTTCCGCACGTTGCCGTATCCTGCGCATTCAATGCGCTCCGTGGATTCGCCGTTGATCATCACTGGACAGGCACGGACGATTTCATCAATTTCCTGTGGCGATGGGCGATACTGCAGATTTCCTCGGTAGAGTCCAAATTCTTCCTTGACCCGCTCCACTTCCGGGTTGGTGGGTTGGTAGTGGCCGATGTTGAGTTCCCGACGGATCATGTCGGCGATCAACACGGCGAGCGCCTGAGCGGTTCCGCCGGCCGCTCGGATTGGTCCAGCAAAATGCACTGAAACGAATTGAGAACCATCGATGTTGTTGAGAAGACGCACCTCGCTGATGCCTTCCAACGGGGCAACCAAGACCGCTTCGGTGAGGACTGCAAGGCCCACACGAAGACCAACGTCAATCGATTTCTCAAGATCGTAACCTGCCTCTCGGAAGCCTCTGGAAACCGATTGTGCAATGATGATCGAGGTCGTTTCACGGTCATGTTCGTCCAGAAGAGCCCGTATATCGTCTGCGACCTCGTAGCCATCAAGATGCTCGATGAGGAGTTTCTCAGTCCGCCCTGCCAGATCTGAGGCGCGCGGGATTTCGACTCGGTTTTTGTGATCAAACCCTTGCTGGCGAGCGAGTTCAGCGATGCGATAGGCGTCATCCGCTCGCTCATCAAGCCATTGATGGTAGGCAACCATCTCACGCTCCAATCGTTCAACATCAAGGCCAATCAGGGGGTTTTTGTCCCCCAAATCCACCGTCTGCTCAGGCGCCGCCATCTTCACTCGGGCAGTGTTCATGGCGACCCTTTATCATCAACACGGTGCACTTTGATGGCCGTTGACGCAACGGAGAAGGAAAGTTCATGTCATGGGGGCCAAGGAAGGAGGTATGGGCGTTCATGAATCGGTTCGCAACCACGCCGATTGGCCACGGCTTGTTCGCCTCACGCACGACTTAGCCTTCCTCGATGGGGGTTCAGACACGGCCTTCACCTTGGCCAGCGGACGGCAGTCCAGGTGGTTTTTTGACACAAAACCCGTCATGATGCATCCGGAAGCTGCCAACATCATGGGTGTGCTTCTGAATCTACGCATACAGGCGATGGGTGCCTCCTTGGTCGGGGGTCTGGAACTCGGTGCCGTACCGCTCACGGCGATTGTCATCGCTTCAAGTGAAGCCGATGAGGCCCTACGAGGGTTCATGGTTCGAAAATCCCCAAAGGGTAGAGGGGGACGTAAAACCAACAACCCACCCGGCATTGAAGGAAGTTCGTTGGAGGGAGGAGGCGATGTCGTGATCGTTGAAGACGTGACCACCACGGGTGGGTCCTCCATTCTCGCCGTGGAGCGAATCCACAAAGACACGGAGTGCAACGTGGTGGGTGTTATCAGTATCCTTGACCGAGAAGAGGGGGCGGAAGCGGCTTTTGCTGCTGCGGGAATCGCCTTTGAATCGCTCATGACCCGAACGGACATCGTAGGGCTTTGAGGTGGTGAATTGCACCGCGCCCTTCGACCCGTTGATGCGACCAATGAGGGGTTGGTTGAGTTGGCTCAAGATGCGACTGCCCCCGAAGGATTGCTCTTCCACCACGCCAATGAAGGGCGGCCTTTGGCAACGCCTTGGCAAATCGCAGCCCTTCGCGCCCAGCTGGTAGCAGAACATGAACTCCCACAGGGCATGGTGTTGGATTGTGCCTGCGGGAGTGGCATACAACTCGCGGCTTACGGCGCTGCACTCCGGCGCCCTCTCCTTGGCGTCGAGCTTGCTCATGAGCGAGCGCAAGCAAGCGCAATGAACATACAGACGGTTGCCAAACACATGCAGTCTAGCGAAGATACGTGGTACGTCAACAGCCACATCATCTCAGGCGATGGAACCAACGCTGAAGGAGTCATGGCCGCCCTCGGCAAGCCGGACATGGAAATTGCATTCCTCCACTTGGATCCCGCTCGTCCACGAAACAGCCGGACACACGCTTTGGAAGAAATGCAACCGCCTTTGCACCGTGTTTTGGCGTCCTGGGCTCCTTATTTCACCAAAACGAGCCTCGCTCCTTCACTCCTCCTCGACCTCTCACCCCGGCTGACGGCTGTGCAACGAACCGAGGTCGAATCCATTGTGGAAGAAACATGGCCCGGCATTGCGCGGACGTGGGAGTGGACATCTCGGGGTCGGGGCCGCGTTGACCGGTTGGCTCTGTGGCTTGGTGGCGTCGCTGACACCCATGCTACTCGACGCTTCATACGAGTCCCAGCCTCCTTGGCTGATGCCCCCGTGGTCTTGAGGAGCAAAGGCCAGCACTCCGCTCCAGAGGTTCGCCATCACCCACCAAAACGTGGTGAACATGTCAGCATCCTTGATGCAGCATTGATGGAGAGCGGGTTGATGCAGGAGTGGCTTGAGCGCGTGGTTCCCTCTGAACAAGGCCGCTGGGCGTTTGTCGAAGGTCGCCGACCTCAACTCCACCACGACCATCCACTCCAATTGGAAACGGAAGACATGGGATTGGTCCAAGCCACTGGAAAGGTGGTCGAGTTGCTCAAATTTTCTCTCGACGAGACGACGGTTGACCAACTGGTCGGCGTAGCGCTCGAGCACCGGTTGGCATCGGTGAAATTGCGTTTTGACATCGACCCGGCGCTCCAGCCAAAAATGCAAGGCTCACTCGACCGGCAACTAAGGCGACGCCATGGCGACCGGGAGGGTTTTGTGGCTCAACACCCACACGGTGACATCCTCTTGCTGTGTGTTTGTCCAAGCCAAGCCGAACAATCCCCTCTGATTTAGGGGCTTTTCACGGCTCAGTGGCGCGAATGTCATCATCGCGGTCTTGATATATGCGAGGTTGGTCGGAGGGGTGCGTGACACTGTGGTGTTAACGTTCAGGTGAAAGATATGGCACGACCAAAGGATGAGGACCTTGGTGATGACTTTTCATACATTCTACGTATGGCAGATACAGACATGGACGGGTTGAAGCCCTTGGCCACGGCCTTGACATCGGTCAAGGGCGTTGGTGCTCGCACGGCCATCCAAATCTGCAAAAACACCGGGTTCGACCCATACGCTCTCGCTGGTTTCCTCGACACAGACCAGCAAGAACAACTTCGACTCGCCATCGAGTCATACGCCGATTGGGCCCTCACCTCCGGAGCCGAATGGATGCTCAACCGACAGCGAGACATTGCTACCGGCAACGAAATTCATCTAACCGGGCAGCAAGTACGGTTCTCACTTCAGGACGACATCAACCGACTTCGTACCATGAAGTGCTACCGTGGTGTTCGCCACGCATCCGGCAACAAAGTCCGCGGTCAGCGTGGACGGTCCAATGGACGTGGCGGCTTGACACTGGGTGTCAGCCGAAAGAAGGCATGAGGAGGAATTTGAATGGGAGAACCGAAGTTTTCACGACCCAAGTATGACACACCTTCCCACCCTTGGAAGGCTGACCGAATTGAGGAAGAGCACGCCATCCAGGAGAATCATGGACTCAAGAACATGAAGGAGATTTGGAAGGCCAAGTCCCAACTTCGACGACATCGACGCCAAGCCATGCGTCTCATCGGAAACATCGACACCACCGAAGGCCACGGCAAGCGGGAACGCGATGATTTGCTCCGCTCACTCAACCACAAAGGACTCATTGAATCCGACGCTGAGCTCGGCGACATTCTCTCACTGAGCACCGAAGACGTGCTCAACCGACGGTTGCAGGCCCAGGTGTATTACAAGGGCCTAGCCTGCACCATGAAGCAAGCCCGACAACTCGTTACCCACGGCCAAATCTGCATTGGCGACCAGAAAATCACGATTCCATCGTACGCAGTAAGCCGAGACGAGGAAGGCGAACTTCGCTACCACCCTGCCTCGCCTTTGAACGATCCGAACCACCCCATCCGAAAGGCCATTGAAGGTGTTCGAGAAGCGGCGAACTACGAGGAAGAAGAAGTCAATCCTGAAGCAACTCCAGAATTCGCTGAAGAAGTTCGCGAAGCCGGAGAAGCCTCCACCGAAGCCATCGAAGGAGGTGCTGAGTGATGCCTCGCAAAGCCATCGTCAACATCTTCAGTTCTTACAACAACATCCTCATGACCGCCACCGACCTTACCGGTGCTGAGACCATCACCACCTGCAACGGTGGCGAAGTGGTCAAGGCCGGCAAAGACAAGGGTGGTCAATTTGCTGCAACTCGCGCCGCAGAGCGCATGGCTGATGCCCTCAAAGAAAAGGAATTCAACGAACTTATTGTCAAATATCGCGCCCCAGGCGGCAACCTGTCAAACAACACCGGTCCTGGAGCCCAAGCAGCCATCCGAGCGCTCACCCGTGCCGGCATGACGATCACACGAATTGAGGACGTTACTCCCATCGCTCACGATGGCACCAAGAAAAAGGGCGGCCGACGTGGACGAAGAGTCTGATGCAAGGAGATGAACACAGATGAAGACCGAGATTGTTGAAGGCTGGCCGCAAGGCCATGAAATTCGTATTTTGATCAGCGAAACTGATGCGTCCCAAGTGAACGCCATCCGCCGAGCACTCATTGCCGATGTGCCCAAGTTGGCCATCACTCGCGTTGATTTCTCACAAGGTGTCAACCAAGACAACAAAGGCGAGGTCGTGGAGTCCGTCAACGTGCTTCCCGATGAAGTGTTGGCTCACCGCTTGGCCATGATTCCAATTCCTACCGCCCTCGACGAAGGCTTGGTCTTCCCTAACGAATGCGCGAACTGCATGGACGTTGTTGAGAAGGACAAGGGTTGCCCAATGTGCCAAGTTCTGTACACACTTTCCGCCCGTGGACCTTCCCCGGACTCCGAAGAGGAATTCAAAACCGTGTACGCTGGCGACATCACCACCATCTCCGACCCCGTCTTTGACATCCGTGATGAGCACAAGCAAATTCCACTCACCGTCCTTTCCAAGGGCCAATTCCTCGAGTTCTACGCCTTCGCCGTTCTTGGACGCGGACGAGACCACGCCAAGTGGTCGCCGGCTGCTGCCGTTGGTTTCCGCCCCCATCGGGTGGCCGTTCTGAACAAGCCAAAGAAAGCAAGCGTGCTGTTTGACCTTGGCTTGACAACAACGGACGGAAAAGCCATTGATGCCAAACTCTTCGGCAAAGACAAAAAAATCACCAACGTTAACCACGTCATGGATCTTGAAGACGCCCTTCACCAAGTTGGGGAAGGCACCAGCCGAGAGGACGCTTTCGATAACGCCATCACGCTCGAGGCCGTTGAAGGGTCCTATGTGTTCACGTACGAAACCGACGGCAGCCTTGACCCGGTCACCGCCTTCAACATGGCCCTTGACGAGCTTAAGAGTCGCTTCAACGCCTTGAGTGAGGACTTGTCCTCCGCTCTTGCTTGAGGAATTAAGCGCGGGTTTCATCAGCCACCACCCCCTCGGACAAAGGGATGACGTCCATCACAGAACGATGCGGTGGACACATCACGCTCCTTTTTACAGTTGACAAGACGAACTCGCTGATGCGAAGTCAAGGCAGCAAAGGAGCAGGTTTCTCCATCCACCACGGCGTTGAAGCAACAGGCACCATTCACCGGCAGCCTATGTCTGATGTGAACAAAATGAACGGGATAACCCCTGACAAACGTTTAGAAAAAATGGCACCATTGCTTCCTGAAGTGTCTGTTCGAGACGTGAGCGGCGACCATGTGGAGCATGTTGACATCTACCTTGACCTGATTCAAGCCTGCTACGACGCCACCTTGATTCGACAGGATGAATCGATTCGCTTGGACGTGAGGCTGGAATGCCCACGCAGTCAGGGATTCGGTATGTCTGCTGCCGGCTTGATCGCTGCAGGAAGGGTCATTCACGCCTTAACAGGAAGAGGGCGTCTCTCACAATACCTCAAAATCGCTCACAGGATTGAACGCGCCCACGGTGCTGGACTGGGCGACGTCCTCGGAGCTTCCGTGGGCGGTGTTGAACTTCGGTTGTCGCCAGGCGCACCCGGATGGCCGGGCCACGCCGTGAGTTTCACTGCAGAAGTCCCGGTGGTGCTGGCATGGAATCCGCTCGAGGAACGTCACACATCGACCTACATCAACGACCCAGCATGGCAGCGCTCCATCACCGCAGCAGGAGAAACGGGTGTTGAACGCCTATCCCTTGGTGACTGGACGCCAAAACGCTGGCCGGACTTGTTGCATGAGTCCAGAACCTTTGCCACAACATCAGGCATGCTTGACGAAGACGAGCGCGCTCATATTTTCCAGAGTGTTCTTCAGAGCGTGCAGCAGGGTGGTTGGCAATCCACCATGGCCGTGCGTCTGTGCATGCTTGGAAGTTCAGTCGCTGTGTTACCACGGAACATCGAGCAGGAAACGAATCTGGATGCGTTGAAATCCTTGGCCGAGCGTATCCGAGAACAGGGGTTTGCCTGCCTCATCACATCAATCTCGTCCCTCAACCATCTGGATTGAGCCGAGAAAGATCAATTGGGCTGGCATCAAGCATCAGAACACCTGGGAGAAACAAATTTTCTGAGAAACCGTGCCTGAACATGATGGCCCCGCTTCCCCATTCCTCGATGTAGCGGTTCATCTGCTTCTTCATTTTCTTTCGCTGAAATTCAACATCAGCCCCATAGAAATGTTTGGCGTCAATCCAAGCAACCGGTTGGTCGTTGATGTAGACATGATCGAGGAAGAGAAGGTCGGGTGTGCGCACCGGACGACCCAGCAATTCGGATTGCTCACGGACCATTTCAGGTTGCCGACGGAGACGTATGCCCTGTTCCTCAAACCAATCAGCCAGGATGTCTTCAAACAGGTCGGCTTTGACTTGTGTTTCCGATTGATCAACGCTTGAAACACGGTCAATGGCTTCAGCGGCCTCAAATTCATCTCGTTCTCGCTGCTTCATGCTCGACGGGTTACGAAGGCTCTCTTTGATGCGTTTCTTGGACCACCCCATGGATTCAAGCACCACTCGGAAAATGTTGACCGGGGGGAAATCAAATTTTTTGGAGAGATCGACGATCGAGGTCCCTGCGCGATAGTGGCGAGCGAGTTCTTTTCCTTTTGATTTTAATTTGTGATGAGAATACACCGTTTTTTGTTGGAGCAGAGCAGATCGTAGCGAAAGAGCCTGATCGAGGTTCATCGCTTCTCCATCCAGTGATGACGCAATGGCATCAACTCGATCATCTGAAAGCCAACCGAAATCGCCTCGTTTTACCACCGTTGATGCCACCCGTTCTTCGGCCTTGAGTGGGACTGGCTCAGGCTTCCATGACAGTCGAAATGTACGGGGTTCATCCATGTTATCCGGGAAGGCCATCGGACGAGGTGTGCGGTCAAACCGCTGTTCAGCATCGCTGTTCATGGATTTAATCTCGGAGGAAAAACGCTCCATTTGTTGCTCTTTTCGTGGGCCTCCATATCGCCGCTTTGATGGCGAGCCACTGCGTTGTTGTTGACGACGACGTGGCCGAGGTGATTCACCCATGCGTCGACTTGCTCGACGACACTCAATGAAGGCTCCCCCGGACGGTTACCCTCTTTCACGACGGGTTCATATGCGAGTGCGTTCTCGAAATACCATGCGTCACAGCAAATTGGCCACGGCTTTGGTGGTGTGCCTGATGGCACTTGTGCCGGTTTCTTTGAACAGCATGAACGTTGAGGTAATGACGACCTCCCAGTCGACCGTAATGGAGACAACTGGTGAAAACACAACCGGATGGATGGCCAGTGCGGGCGGAGCGAGTTATGAGCGCATACAGGCCATGGTCCCCTTGGCGAACGGAAGCATGATCGTCGGTGGAATGTTTGAACAAACCATCGATTTTGACGGAGACGTCATCGGGTTTTCAAGCAACGATTCAACCTTCGGAATCGATTTCTTTCTCGGATGGGTTGACGTCAATGGGACGTGGACTGGAGCCATAACAGGCACGAGCAGTGGGCTGGACGGCATTGAAGCCATGGGGAAACTCAGCGATGGAAACCTCATCGTCGCCGGCACCTACTGCGCCATGACCAAGGATGATGCGTGCAACATGACCTTGGGCAACCTCGAACCCATTGAGAAAACAGCCGATAGCGACGAAAACGCTGTGTTCCTCGCAGCCATGACGCCATTGGGTGAATGGATATGGTCCACGACGTTCTCAAACGAGTACCAAATGTCTGTCGTCGATTTGATGGTAACACCGAACGATGAAATCCATGTCGCATTGCTTCACAAGGATTCCCTAGCCTCGGGTGATGACCTTGCTCCAGGGAGCTTGACGGAAGATTCTGTGGCCATTTTGGTCTTGGACAAAAACGGAAATCACCTTCACATGCACACCGTGTTCTCTAGCCAAAATCTTGACACTACCGGGACACTTTGCTCAGATTACGATGGCCAAACTTACTTTGCCACCACGTTCATTGAATTGGTTAATCTTGGCGAGCAGGCCATCACCAGTTTTGGAGGCTCACACATCGTTGTGGGAAAATATAACGCCGGCGGTTGGATTTGGGCAAGAGGAGCAGGTGGTAGCGGAGATGCAAGCATAGCCGACTGCGATGGACGCTCTGGCGGTGGCATCGCCCTTGTGGGGGATTTTCTGCAGAACATGACGTTCGGTGAGTTTGAACTACGGCCTTCGGTTTGGATTGATTTCTATGAAGCCCACATCTCATCGGACGGTGATTGGATGCATGCGACCGCCTTTGGAGGCAATGGAGCTGAACATGCCGTCTCCATTCACCTCACAGAACAGGGCGATTCAATCATTCTCGGAAAATCCACGGGCAGCTTCACCCTTGGAGAATATACCCTCACGGACATTGATGGCCTCAATGATGGAAACCACCATGATGTCTTCTTGGGCCAGAGGCAAGCCAACGGGTCCTGGGATTGGGCGCTCTCTGCTGGCGGCCAGGGTGACGATGTACCCGGGGTTTTGGCCATGAGCGCCTTGGGCTCTCCGGTCATCTCCTTCATCGCCAACGGCGATGGAGCTTACGGGGCTCACGCTTTTGACCAACGGAACCAATACGACATGGGCCTTTGGTTGTACGAGACCGATCTCGACCTCGACGGTGTGCTCGACGGTCTTGATAACTGTCCAAAAATCACAAACAACGACCAAGCCAACCTTGACGGGGATTCATTTGGAGACGCCTGCGACACGGACACCGACGGCGATGGTGTGCTTGATGAAGTGGACCAGTGCCCAACCGGCGAAATTGTCTGGGGCGCCAATGCGTTGACCGATCACGACGGCGACGGTTGCAGAGACCTAACGGAAGACATGGACGACGACGAGGACGGTGTGTTTGATGAATTCGACCTCTGTCCGAAGGGACCGATGGGCTGGATTTCCACAGAGGAAACCGACATTGAATCGGACGGATGTTCTGACGAAGACAACGATGAGGATGGATTCGTTGACCAAGCAGACAACTGCCCGGCCCTCGCCAATCCAACCCAAGCTGACCTGGACAACGATGGCGTCGGCGATGCTTGTGATCTTGACAAGGACGGGGATGGCATCTCCATACCCGATGACAACTGCCCCAATGACATCCAATCGTGGGTGTCGTTCCGATGGAATGACCACGACAGCGACGGTTGCATCGATGAGACCATGGACGATGATGACGACGATGATTCAGTCCTTGATGTCAACGATGCGTGCCCACTTGGTGAGGCGAACTGGGGCGAAAACGCTTCGATACTGGACAACGACGGCGACGGTTGCCACGATGACTTGGAAGACCAGGACGATGATGAAGACGGAATCAAAGACCCCATTGACCGATGCCCAAGGGGGTTGATCGGTCTTGCGCAGCCCGGTCAAGACAACGACGGGGATGGATGCATTGATGCCGTGGAGGATGACGATGACGACCAGGATGGCGTGCTTGATCCCTTGGACCAATGCCCGAACACCGATGAGGAGGAGCAAGTCTCATCGAACGGCTGCAGCCAATACCAACTCGACGACGACAACGACGGTGTGGAGAACGCTTACGATTTCTGCCTTGACTCAGCTGACGGAGCGACGGTGAACGAGCGCGGTTGTGATACGGCCACGATCGCGCCTTCCAGCGATACGGAAAGCGACGGCATCAACGCGCCGATGGTGCTCTTCGTGCTCGCCGGTGCAGTCATCGTCTATGCCGTGTACACCAATCTCCAGCGACCTGGCCCTCCACTCCCGAAGGAACCGACACCGTTCGAGGCCTCACCACAACGCCCGATCGTGGACGAAGAAGCCTGATCACGCATAGACCACGGCGGGCGAAAGCGGCATGGCAGAACCTGAACGGCCCGTGCCATCTTCATCGCTTTCTCCGACAACGACGCTCACACGCTCGAGTTGCAATTCAGCTGCAATGAAGGCGTTCGCAGCGGAGAGCACGCTTGCTTCGTCAAGGGAAGAAGCGATAACTTTCTTTGAGACATCGTCCCATTTGAAGACTTGAGGGAGCATCTTCTTGCCCCAGAATCCCATCATCTCACCTTTGCGCTCACCTTGAGCGATCGGAAGGCTCTGCAGAACTGGGATGAATTTCTTTGGATGACCACCGTCCTGCATAAAGCTCAACGCTGCTTGAGCCATGGTTCGTTTCCATGCCGGACTCACAACAAACGTGGCCTCCGTCGGTGAGGAACCGAGGTGACGCTCAGCGACAACTCGGACTTTTCGTGCTTGCTCAAGCACATCCCTGATGTACTGCTCGGCGGAAAGTGAAATGCTCTGTTCATCCGTGAGCGGGGCAGGTGATTTCATGGCACTGCCGGAAACAAATCCACTGGTAGAGGCTATGCTGGCCCACCATTCCTCAGCAAGATGGGGCGTAGAAACCGAAACCATCTGTGCCCATTGTGGCAGCCATCGTTTGGCGACCTCTATGTTTTGTCCACCGCGTCGCACGTACCAGTTGATGTCTTTGATGATCTCGTAGTGAGAAATTTCAACCGCCCTGCGCAAGTCATAGGTCTCCATGGCGTTGAAGAACGCGTGAATGCGTTGGGTGAACCGAGCGTCCATCCAACCGTCCATTGGCGATGGCTTGCTTGGCCATTCCATGAGTTGCTCAGGCATGGTTCGCATTTGCACCATCACGCGGTGATTGGCGTCAAGGGCGGTATCGGACCAATCCATTCCGGCCGTTGGATTGGCCGCAAACAGAATGAACAAGCGGACGGTATCTGCCCCGTACAATTCAATCATTTCCTCAGGTGAAACGGTGTTGCCAAGCGACTTGCTCATCTTGGCCGAGCGGGAGCCAAGTTCATCGCCGCAATGGGGACAGGGGCTTCCTTCATGGGAGGTTGAAAGCGTAATGCCGCACGATTGACAAAATGGCGCTGATTTGTTCACCATGCCCTGGCAGAGAAGTTCGTTGAACGGTTCATCAATGCTGGTTAATCCAAGATCTCGCAAGGCCTTGGTCATGAAGCGAGCGTAAATGAGGTGCATCTGTGCATGTTCAATTCCACCACAATAGAAATCGACCTGCATCCAGTGATCGGCGATTTGCTTGGCAAAAGGCTCGTCATCGTTGAGAGCATCGGTGTAGCGGAGGAAGTACCAGGATGAATCCATGAACGTGTCCATTGTATCTGTTTCCCGTCGAGCCTCTTTACCGCATGTCGGACAATCCACCCGCAGGTATGCCTCCGATGTACCCAACGGATTGCCGTGGCCAAATACCACGTCGCGAGGGAGTTCAACGGGGAGGTCTTGTTCGGGCACAGGTACAGCTCCACACGACTCGCAATGAATCACGGGAATTGGCGTTCCCCAGTACCGTTGGCGAGACACCAACCAAGGACGTATCTTCCAATTGACGGTTCGCCGACCTCGCCCAGCATGTTCAAGCGCGGTGCACATCGCGTCCTTTGCCTCATCGCCGTAGAGCCCGTCAAACCCGTCAAGAGGGCTGTTGACCATCCAACCGAGTTCAGTTTCTGCCTTCTTCATGCCAGCAGAAGGGTCACCGTTCTTCTCCATGACCAACACGCGCTTGATGGGGATTTGATATTTCTCAGCGAAATCATAGTCCCGTTCATCGTGGGCTGGTACGGCCATCACGGCGCCTGTACCATAAGAGGCAATCACGAAATTTCCGAACCAAATAGGCACGAGTTCCGCCGTCAATGGGTGGATAGCGAAACGGCCGGAGAAGACCCCTTTCTTCTTGTTCATGTTCTTGATGCGATCAAACTCTGCTGTTACGGAGACCTCGTCATAGAGCTCCTTCCACGCAGCTTCGTGTTCAGTGCCGCTCACCAACGATTCAGCGAGGGGGTGTTCAGGGGCGAGGGTTACGAACGTCGACCCGAAAAGGGTGTCCGGTCGCGTGGTGTAGACTTCGATGTCCTCTTCGCTGCCCTCAACACCAAAGAGAATGTTGGCCCCCTCTGAGCGACCCAACCAATCCTTTTGCAGTGATTTTACATGCTCCGGGAATCCAATGGTGTCGAGACCGTCGTGCAACTCTTGTCCGTAGAATGGTAGGTTGAGGAACCATTGACTCATTTCTTTCTGCGCAACAGGCCCGTTGCAGCGCCAGCATCGGCCGGCTTTCACTTGTTCATTGGCCAACACCGTGCTGCACGACGTGCACCAGTTCACGGGAGCAAATTCCCGCGATGCGAGGCCGTTTTCCATGAATTTTGTGAAGAACCACTGGTTCCATTTGTAGTACCGAGGGTCGTGGCTCTTCAGTGTACGACGCCAGTCATAAGAAAAGCCCATCCGTTTGATTTGTTCCGTGATCGAAGCCATGTTCCGCTCCGTAATGTCATGAGGGTGTCCCCCTTCCGACATCGCAGCGTTTTCGGCGGGCATTCCAAATGAATCAAAACCAATGGGGTAGAGAACATCGTAGCCCATCAAGCGCTTAAAACGGGCGACAGCGTCTCCAATTGAGTAATTTCGAACGTGACCCATGTGCATTTTTCCAGATGGGTAGGGATACATCTCCAGGCAGTAGAACTTGGGTCGGTCTTGATGAATATCGGCATGGAACAAGCCGGCCTCTTCCCATTGTCGTTGCCAACCAATTTCGTCCACTGGCTTCGTTTCGGCAGACATCGCACATCACCGTCCACTGGACAAAAGGTTCCACTCAACAACATCCTATGAAATCCACGCCTCGAACAGAGGGATTCGGCTTGAAACCTCAGGCCAGGTCGTCGTGGGCGAAGTCTTCGTTTGTTTCAAGCAAGAACACCGCCTCACGGGTCAGTTTGTACCGGTTTTTGACACCCATCTTTCGACGTTCAACCAAGCCGTACTTTTGGAGCGTTCGAAGATGGTGGGAAATCAGTTGTTGGCTTTTTTCAAGGCGCTTTGCCAATTCTGCTTGGGTTGGGAATTGACCCAATCCGCCATCGTGATCGAGCAGATTGAGAATTTTCCCTTGCAGACTCTTGGGGTCAGGTGAAAGCAGTGGAACGGGAAGATCTTCTTCGCGGGTGTTTGGATGGAGTTGGTTGGTCAATGGGTAGAACCGGACGAGCCGCCCGTCATTCTTCCTCCATACGTGTTCTTCTGCCTCGAGCACCCGTAGATGATGGGTGATCTGGCCGTTGCTCATGTCCAAGGCGCTCATCAGGGCACGGAAATGACACCCTGGATTCGCTGTCAAGTACCCCATCAAGCGCCCTCGCTGATAGCGACCGTCCGTTGTCTCGTGCGTTTTCCCGATCAAGCCGAGGAACCACAGGCCCGCAGCGGTAGCTGGGAGCCGCAAGCCTTCGTTGGTCACGGCTGCAACAACGAAGAGAGAGAGAAGAGAAGCCGATACAACAACGGTGATGATCGGTGTAGCTGGAGTCGGTTCAGCGATGCGCACCAGCGGTTCAACGGGTGTGTTGACATCGGTGTCCTCAGCAACCACCGTGGTCGCTTCCATGCGGACTTCAACCACCTCAACCGAGGTGGCGAGGTAATCGCCGCAGGCAGGTGAAGAAGCCGCCGTTTGGACGATGTAAACGCCTTGGACCGTAGAACTTGGTTGCCATGATGGAAGGGTTCGCGCATGTGAAAGGAGATGGGTTGAACCCTCGCTGTCCATCATGTAGCAGGTACCTTGGTCCGTGAGCAGCCCCACCCAGGTCCCGGTGAGTTCAAACTGCAGAGGGGTCTGTTCTTGCTCAGGTTCATCTTGGTCCTGTCCGAAGTTCGTAGGCCATGCGAACGGCATCGAAGTGGATGAACTCGACGTTGAGAGCACCGTGACCTGCAGCGTGTAAAAGCCCTCAGGAAGGATGGGGGTGTCGTCTTGGACCATGCTCACATCAAGTGCGGAAAATTCCAGCGGTTCCGATGATCCGGGCAAGAGGATTTTACGCCCGTCATAGGCGTCGCAGAGGGTCTGGTAGGCGTGAACGAGTTCATCGGTTTGGTCAAAGAAAGCGACTTCAAACGCGCAAGGATTGGCCATTCGAAGATGGTAAGGGTCCTCGTTGTGAACGACCGGCTCAACACGGAGGGTTTGTTCATCTTGCCAGGAGACTGTGGCCTCAAGGGTAGCGATTTCTGATTCCACACAGGGGTTTGGTTCGCTTGAATGGTAGGCGACGGTTTGGCTGCTTGTCAAGCCGTGCTCCGGAAGTTCAGCGACAACCGTGTAAACACCCGGTCCAACGCTGCATCCGTTCATGTCAAAGAAATTCCATTGTGGTAAACTCATGCGTTCTGGTTCTTCGGCACTCACGCTCAGTTCCAAGTCAATGTCTGTGCACGATTTTTCTAAACGGCTGTCGTACACAAGTCGACCCAAATCATCCACGATCCACATCTCGGCTTTGCA
>CEWG01093166.1_pt1 | contig 18223 bp, 16 predicted proteins | sample 361411 | NCBI WGS metagenome assembly CEWG01 (sample SAMEA2622173, study PRJEB7988) | marine metagenome | biome: marine biome (ENVO:00000447); feature: surface water layer (ENVO:00002042); material: "saline water (ENVO:00002010), including plankton (ENVO:xxxxxxxx)" | depth 5 m | reverse complement strand
TTACAATAACGGCTGTGTCTAATTGTTTGTAAGTACGGGTAATAAAATCTGGGAACCTCAAATACTGAACCTTAACAGAGTCTAAATCCAATGCAGCAGGCTTAAAGCTTAAAACAGCCGTGTTATAATCCATTGTATAAAGCGAATCTGCCAGCGGCTTATTTTGTAAATCTAGCACTTTGAAATAAGAAGAATTGACCCCAACACTGTCCAAAACTAACTGCGCTTTAACGGCTATTTTTTTTGATTGAATCAGCGGTTCTTCAACTTGTGACCAAGACCAAAAAAAAGACAACAATAAAATGAAAGTATTTAATAAGCGCATGCTATGTTTAAACTTCAATATCACTAAAATATTTTGTTGATAGTTTTAAATAAAAATGGCCATTTTTATTTAGTGTAAAAGTAAGGCTTTAATTATTTTAGCTAAAATTATAGTACCAATCTGATGAAAATCATCTCATACAATGTAAATGGCATTCGGGCAGCTGTAAAAAAGGGATTTGTGGAATGGCTGGTAGCTGCTGATCCTGACGTGATCTGTTTACAAGAAATTAAAGCGCAAAAAGAGCAACTTGATCTAGGCCTTTTTGAAGCGGCAGGCTACCCTTACCACTATTGGTTCAGTGCACAAAAAAAAGGATATAGCGGGGTGGCCATTTTATGCAAAAAAAAACCTCAAAATATAATTTATGGAACTGGCATTGCCTCTATGGATTTTGAGGGAAGAAATCTTCGCGTAGATTTCCCTGAAGTTTCCATTATGAGTTTGTATTTACCCTCAGGAACCAATATCCAACGTTTGGAACATAAGTTTGAATACATGGATTTATTTAGAGCTTATATTGATGAACTAAAAAAAGAAAAATCAAATCTTGTGATTTGTGGCGATTACAACATTTGCCATGAAGCCATTGATATTCACGACCCAGTACGCAATAAAAACGTATCCGGATTTTTGCCAGAAGAAAGGGCTTGGATGGGTGCTTTTTTAAAGAGTGGCTTTACAGACGCCTTTCGTGCTTTAAACACAGAACCTCACCAATATAGCTGGTGGAGTTACCGCGCAAATTCTAGGGCCAATAACAAAGGGTGGCGGCTAGATTACACCCTTGTTTCTGATACTTTAAAACAGAAGATAAAGCGGGCACTCATTTTAAAAGAAGCCGTACACAGCGATCATTGTCCGGTCTTATTGGAATTAAAAACAAATTAAATCATGCAAAAAAAAATCATTCTTCTGATGCTTGTTGTTTTGAACACAACAGCTTGCGTTTCCTCAAAATCATTCAATGAACTGGATGTAAAATACCGACAACTCAAATCTGATTATGATGCATTGGCATCCAATAACAGCAATGAAATTGGTGAAAAAAATAAACTGCAAGCGCAATTGAATGCATTACAAGCGAGGTATGATGCCACCCAAAATGAAAGAGATCAGTTTGAGAAGGATTTGGGAATGCTCCAAAAAAATTACAATCAATTAAATGCAGCTTACGCTGCCCTTGAGCAAAACAGTTCTAAAGCTCTTGAAGAAAATGCGAAAAAAAATAGAGCCCTTTTAGAAGCGCTAGCGCTTAAAGAAGAAGCCCTCGCATTAGAAAATGAGCGCTTGATGCGATTGGAAGCAGATATGCAGGAGCGTTCCGAACGCATCGCTGAACTTGAAGCGCTAATTACAGCCAAAGACCAAGCCATGACCGATTTAAAAAATGCGATTTCCAAAGCGCTGATTGCTTTTGAGGGAAAAGGTCTAAGTGTAGAACAACGCGATGACAAAGTCTATGTTTCTATGGAAAACAAACTGTTGTTCAAATCTGGGAGTTGGTCTGTTGGAAATCAGGGTCGAAATGCCATTGAGCAGTTAGGTAGTGTGCTTGCAGAAAATCCTGATATTGCTGTTTTGATTGAAGGCCATACAGACAATGTCCCTTTCTCAAACGGTGGGAAAATTGCAAACAATTGGGATTTATCTACCAAACGCGCCACGGCCATTATATCAATTTTAAGTGAAAATAAAGCCATTTCACTCAATAATTTAACGGCAGCAGGGCGAAGCGAATATGCGCCTGTGGAAAGCAATGACACCGCTGCAGGTAAAGCCAAAAACAGACGTATTGAAGTGGTTTTAACCCCCAAACTCGATGAAATTTCTAAACTTTTAAATGGGAATTAATGGAATACACAACGCTTCCAAATTCAGACATAAAAGTCAGTAAAATATGCTTAGGCACCATGACCTGGGGCAACCAAAATACCGAAGCCGATGGTTTCGCTCAAATGGATTATGCTGTTGAAAAAGGGGTTAATTTTTTTGACACTGCAGAACTCTACCCGGTCCCAGCAACCAAAGAAACCCAGGGGCGTACAAGTAAGATCATTGGAAATTGGTTTAAGCAAAGGCAAAATAGAGGTAAAGTTGTTTTGGCTAGTAAAATTGCAGGGCCTGGAGATTATACCGCGCACATTCGAACGACTGGATTTAAGGGCGATGCTATCAAACAGGCCATTGATTTAGAATTGAAAAGACTGCAAACAGATTACATCGATTTATACCAGCTGCATTGGCCAGAACGACATACAAACACCTTTGGGGTGCGTGATTTTAAGCCCAGTCCAAAAGACCCTTGGATAGATAATTTTAATGAAGTCCTTCACGAACTCAATGCACTTGTGAAAGCTGGAAAAATTAGAGCCTATGGCCTATCCAATGAAAAAAGTTGGGGAAGTATGCGTTATTTAGAAGAAGTACGGAAGGACAAGCTTCCCAAAATAAGCACCATTCAGAATGCCTATTCCTTATTGAACAGGGTTTTTGAAGGCGATTTAGCTGAAATTTCCTTAAGGGAAAACATGGGTCTTTTAGCCTATTCGCCACTGGCTTTTGGGGTTTTATCAGGTAAATATATTGAGGGAACCGCAGCGAAAAATGCACGATTGAATTTATTCCCAAGGTTTGCAAGATACAGTAGTGAACAAGCAACAGAAGCGACAAAAGCCTATCTCAATCTTGCCAAAGAATCGGGTTTGTCTCTTACCAGCATGGCCTTAGCATTTGTGAACGGGCGTCCATTTGTGACAAGTAATATCATTGGAGCCACTACAGTAGAACAATTAAAAGAAAATATTGACAGCATCAATATAAAATTAAATGAAGACATGCTTAGAGAGATCAACGCGATTCACTCTAAAATTCCTAATCCATCCCCATAACATTAGGCTTTATTGGCCAACTGACCACAAGCCGCATCGATGTCTTTCCCTCTTGAACGTCGCACTGTAACAGTAATGTTTTTAGCTTCTAACATAGATACATACTGATCAATAACCGAAGGTTTGGCTTGTTGAAAAACGCCATCATCAATGGGATTGTATTCAATAAGATTGACCTTACTAGGGGCAAATTTGCAAAAATCAATCAACGCTAAAATGTCTTTGGTCTTATCATTGACACCTTCCCAAACAACATACTCGTAGGTTATTCTTCGCTTGGTCTTGGCATACCAAAATTCTAAAGCTTCCCGCAATTCCTTTAATGGAAATGATTTGTTAAAAGGCATGATTTGAGTCCGAACCTCATCAATGGCCGAGTGTAAAGAAACTGCAAGGTTAAATTTAACGGCATCTTCAGCCATTTTTTTTATCATTTTTGGGATTCCAGAAGTAGAAACAACAATGCGTTTCGGAGACATCCCCAAGCCTTCATCTGAAGTGATTTTATCAATGGCTTTTAAAACATTATTGTAATTCATGAGAGGTTCTCCCATCCCCATAAATACAATATTTGTGAGCTTTTTATTATGATAAAGACGGCTTTGTTTATCAATGGCAACCACTTGATCATAAATTTCATCGGGATTTAGATTTCGCATGCGTTTAAGCCTTGAAGTCGCGCAAAATTTACAATCTAAACTACAACCTACTTGCGAAGACACACAAGCTGTAGTGCGCTTGGCCGTAGGAATTAAAACCGATTCTACAATAAGACCATCATGAAGGCGCACAGCATTTTTAACCGTGCCATCGCTGCTGCGTTGCATGGTATCCACTTCGATGTGATTGATTGTAAAAGAGGCTTCAAGCAATTGCCTATTTTGTATTGAAATATTGGTCATATCCTCAAAACGATGTACGCCCTTTTTCCAAAGCCATTCATAAACTTGTTTCCCCCGAAAAGCTTTCGCTGAATTTTGGGTGAAAAAGGCCATCAAATCATCTTTTGATAGCGCTCTTATGTCTTTTTTTACTACACTCACAATGAAAAAAAAGCCTCACTAAGAGGCTTTGTATATTTATAAAATTAGCATGGCATCGCCATAGCTGTAAAATTTGTATTTTTCTTTGACTGCCTCTTCGTAGGCTTTCATTACAAAATCATAGCCTCCAAAAGCAGCTGTCATCATTAAAAGGGTCGACTTTGGTGTATGAAAATTGGTAATCATACTATTGGCTATTGAAAATTCATAAGGAGGGAAAATGAATTTATTGGTCCATCCTGAAAATTCATTCAGTGTTGCACTGGATGAAACGGAGCTTTCAATAGAGCGCATTACTGTGGTTCCAACAGCACAAATTCGACGCTTTCCAACTAAGGCTTTGTTGATTGTTTGTGTCGCTTGTTTGTCAACAATAATTTCCTCACTGTCCATTTTATGCTTGGATAAATCTTCTACTTCAACAGGGTTAAAAGTGCCCAAACCAACATGCAGGGTAACTTCTGCAAAGTCAATGCCCTTGATTTCAAGGCGTTTTAAAAGGTGTTTTGAAAAATGAAGTCCGGCAGTAGGTGCGGCAACAGCCCCTTCGTTTTTAGCGTATATGGTTTGGTAACGGTCTTCATCCTCGGGCTCTACTTCTCTTTTAATATATTTTGGAAGTGGGGTCTGACCAAGTTCATTTAATTTGGAGCGAAACTCTTCATAAGAACCATCAAACAAAAAGCGTAAAGTTCTTCCTCTTGAAGTCGTGTTGTCAATGACTTCAGCTACTAAACTTTCATCTTCACCAAAATACAGTTTGTTCCCAATTCTAATCTTACGGGCTGGATCTACCAGCACATCCCAAAGACGTTGTTCTGAATTGAGTTCGCGAAGCAAGAATACTTCAATACGCGCACCGGTTTTTTCTTTATTACCAAACAACCGCGCTGGAAATACTTTTGTGTTGTTTAAAATCATCACATCTTCTTCTTCAAAATAATCAATGAGGTCTTTAAAGTATTTATGCTCTATGGTTTGTTTTTCTCTATTCAAAACCATCAAGCGCGCTTCATCTCTATTCTCTGAAGGATATTCTGCTAAGAGTTCATCGGGTAATTCAAAACTAAAGTGGGATAATTTCATAGGTTTGCTTTTTACAAGTTGCAAATATACAATTGCCGCATGGGGGTTGTCAAGTAATTGGAGATTTATTTTTATTTAATGTATTTCAACACCTAACATTTCAAGGTTTTTCCAAAAATCGGGATAAGATTTTGAAACAACCTCAGAATCTTCAATATACAGGTCTGTTTTCAGCGCAAGCGGAGCGAATGCCATGGCCATACGGTGGTCATTGTAAGTTGCGATGTTTACCTTCGAATTTAGGGCAGTGTGAGGATTTAAGTACAAGCTGTTGTCCGTAATTTCCACAGTGGATCCCAATTTTTTAATTTCGTTTTGAAGGGCTACCAAGCGGTCTGTTTCTTTGATTTTTAAGGTGTGTAAACCTGTTAAATCACAAGGTATTTGCAGGCCTAGACAACTGACGGCAATCGTTTGTGCTATGTCAGGGGCATCTGATAAGTCCAAGTTTAGACACCTGGGTAAAGCAGTCCCAATTTTCTTTAAGGAAAGTGTGGTACCCTCAAATTTGCTTTCAACACCCAATTGTTTGTAAATGACACTCAAAACAGCATCTCCTTGGAGACTGTGAGACTTATAAAAAGTAAGATCAATTTGTGTCTGAACGGGGCTCAAGGCAACCAGACTGTAAAAATAGGAGGCTGAGGACCAATCCGACTCTATAGTAAAGGTTTTAAAAACCTCATTTTTAAAAGACTGTACCTTTATAGTATTGCCTTTAAAACTTGTTTGTACCCCCAAATTTTCTAACAACGCCAAAGTCATTTTAATATAAGGGATAGAGGTTATTTTTCCTTCTAGATGTAAAGACAGGCCACCATCTAAGGTTGGGGCTATGAGCAACAATGCAGAGATATACTGGCTACTTACATTCGCTTTAAGAGACACCCTATCGTTAGAGAGTTTTTTGCCTTCAATCAAAATTGGAGGATAGCCTTCATTTTTTATGTAGGTTATTGAAGCGCCCAAGGAATTAAGGGCGTCTACCAATATTTTAATTGGGCGCTCTTGCATGCGCTTGGAACCCGTCAAGGTAGTCGTTTTTCCAACGCGGGTTGCAAAGTAAGCTGTAAGGAAACGCATGGCTGTCCCAGCGTGGTGAATGTCTACCACTGAGGATTGAGACGCAATTGCTTTTTGCATTAATTGGCTGTCGTCAGAATTTGATAAATTATTTATTTTTAGCCCACTATAAAGTGCTTGTAAAAGCAAAACTCTGTTAGATTCACTTTTAGAGCCTGTAATTTTAAGTACTGAAAAGGCATTTATCTTTGACTTTTTTAAAAAAATTTGCACAGTTATTTTAACTTGTTATTGGCGTGGTGACGATCGTGATCGCGTTTGGTTTTTAGTTCTAATTTAGCATCAAAAGCCGCCTGTAAGTCTACCCCAGTTTGGTTAGCCAAACACAAAACTACGAAAAGAACATCTGCCAACTCCTCTCCTAAATCTTTGCTTTTATCGGACTCTTTTTCGCTTTGTTCACCGTAGCGGCGGGCAATGATTCGAGCAACCTCACCGACTTCTTCTGTAAGCTGGGCCATATTGGTCAATTCATTAAAATAGCGGACCCCGTGGGTTTTTATCCATTGGTCTACAATTTTTTGTGCATTTTGAATGTTCATCATTCTTAATTTTACCTTTTACTAAATTAAGTATTGTGGCTCTGATTTCAAATAAAAACCTCTAAAATTATTCACGGTTTTTACTGTCAATTATTAGAGTAACAGGTCCATCATTTAGAAGCGAAACTTGCATATTTGCGCCAAAAATTCCCGTTTGAATTTCTTTTCCTAAATCATTTTCTAATTGCATTATAAACTGCTGATAAAGTGGGATTGCGATATCTGGTCGTGCGGCTTTTATATAGCTCGGGCGATTTCCTTTTTTGGTCTGGGCATGCAAGGTAAACTGGCTTATGACCAGAGCGGCACCATTTTGTTCCTTTAAGGATAGATTCATTACCCCCCTGTTATCGTCAAATATTCTAAGATTTACAATTTTTTTACTCAGCCATTCAAGGTCTTCCGAAGTGTCTTCAGGAACGATTCCTAGAAATATCAATAAGCCTTCAGCGATTTCACCTTCAATCTTCTGATCGACAGCGACACTGGCTTCTGAAACTCTTTGAATGACTGCTCTCATTGTGAATCGTATGAATCGGTTCGGTAGTTCGCATCTTCGCCTTCAAGAATTTGCAAATACGATTTGTAGCGTGATGCGGCAATGAGGCCCGCATCCACAGCCGCTTTTACTGCGCACTGAGGTTCGTGCAGGTGTTGACAATTGTGAAACTTACAATCAGATTTAATGACAAACATTTCAGGAAAGTACTGATCTAGTTCTGCGGAATCCATATCGACCACACCAAAGCCTTTGATGCCTGGGGTATCGATGATATGAGCCCCAAAACTCAAATCAAACATTTCAGCAAAAGTAGTGGTGTGTTGGCCTTGTTGGTGCATTTCTGAAATGGCTTTTGTTTTTAAATTTAGGGCAGGTTCAATGGCATTGACCAAAGTTGATTTTCCAACCCCAGAATGGCCTGAAAACATATTGGTTTTGTCTTTCATTATAGCCTTAAGCGAATTTAAATTAGCACCTTTCTTTGCAGAAATCTTTAAATAATCATATCCTATTTTAGAGTAGGTTTGAATTAAATCTTCAACAACAACTTCACTCTCGGGGTTGTAAAGATCTATTTTATTAAACAGTAAAAATGCTTTGATGCCATAGGCTTCAGCCGTGACCAAAAAACGATCGATGAAACTGGTAGACGTCGGCGGGTTGTCAGTGGTGATCAGCAAAAAAACTTGATCTATATTACTGGCTATTATATGGGTTTGTTTGGAAAGATTGACCGATTTTCTAACAATATAATTTTTTCGATTGTGGATGTTGGTGATGACACCGGTTTTAATATTATTGCTTGTTTCTAAGTCAAAATCGACAACATCCCCAACCGCAATAGGATTGGTGCTTTTAATACCTTGTATGCGAAATTTACCCTTGATGCGACACTCAAAGAAAGTGTCATCAAAGGCCTTTATAGTATACCAACTCCCCGTGGATTTATAAACCGTTCCTGTCATATTTAATGATGCGAATCAAAAAACAAAGAAACAAATTTCTTTTCACTCTATTTTTTAAGCCAATTGTATAAAAAAAAGCTCGTATTAACGAGGCTTTTTTTTATCCATTCAAAATTTGTTTTTGATGGTTGATAGACTCTTGATGAATGGCTTTAAAAAGTTTTAAAATAAATTCTTCACTTAAGTTGTGCTGCTCACCTTCTAACACCATTTTTCCTAAAATTTCATTCCAACGCTTGCTCTGGAGTACTGCCACGTTTTTCTCTTTTTTGAGTCGTCCAATGGCCTCCGCAACATGCATTCGCTTCCCTAGGTTTTCCAACAATTGATTGTCGGCCACATCAATTTGAGCCCGTAACTTCTGAAGTTCTTTGGTGTAATCGGCTTCGGTGATACTTTCCTTTCTAATTTTCAGATCTTTGGTATACTGAATCAATGTTTCAGGAGTAATTTGCTGAGCAGCATCACTCCAGGCATTGTCTGGATCGGTATGTGTTTCAATCATCAAGCCGTCAAAATTTAAATCCAAAGCAGTTTGGCTGACATCAAAAACCATGTCCCGCCTTCCGGTAATGTGAGAAGGGTCGTTGATGAGTGGTAAATCTGGGAATTTTGTTTGCAGCTCAATGGCCAATTGCCATTCAGGATTGTTTCTGTATTTAGATTTTCCATAAGTCGAAAATCCGCGGTGAATGACACCCAAATTTTGGATGTTTGCAGACTTTAAACGCTCGACAGCTCCCAACCAAAGCGCCAGATCTGGATTGACTGGGTTTTTAATGAGGACAATTTTATCCGTCCCCTGTAAAGCATCGGCTATCTCTTGAACAATGAAAGGGCTCACCGTCGACCGGGCACCAATCCAAAGCAAATCGATGTCGCGCTCCAAAGCCAATTCGACATGGGCTCTATTGGCCACCTCTGTCGCTGTTTTTAAACCGGTTTCGGCCTTTACTTTTTGAAGCCATTTGAGCCCTAGAGCACCGACCCCCTCAAAATTGCCTGGACGGGTTCGCGGCTTCCATATCCCTGCACGGTAATAATTGACATCAGAATCTTTTAATTCATGTGCGATTTTTAACACCTGTGCTTCGGTTTCTGCACTACATGGCCCTGCAATAACAAGTGGATGCTCCAGTTGCATATCGTCCAACCATGTTCTTAGTTGTTTGTTGTTCTTCATTATTTATTGGTTCTTAAGAGATTCCTTTTAAAATTGTTTTTATATAATTTGTGTTTTCCATTTCACTTCGAATGGCTTCGAAGTCATCAGATTCCATTAGGGCTTTAAAATGATTTAAATTTTGAATGTACTCCTCTAAGGTTTCAATGACATTGGCCTTGTTTTGCTCGAAAATAGGGGCCCACATTTCTGGTGAACTTTTGGCCAATCGCACAGTCGATTCAAAACCACTGCCTGCCATGTCAAAAATATTGCGCTCGTTTTTTTCTTTCTCTATGACGGTTTTTCCCAACATAAAGGAGCTGATGTGAGACAAGTGGGAGACATAGGCAATGTGCTTATCATGTGCCTTGGAGTTCATATAACGTATGTTCATCCCCATGGCTTCAAAAATTTTAAGAACGGGTTTTGACAACTCTGGATTCGTTTTTTCAATGTCACAAATAATATTGGTTTTGTTTTTAAACAAGCTCAAGTGGGCAGCGGAGGGACCCGAAAACTCGGTTCCAGCAATGGGGTGATTGGCTAAAAATTGAGCGCGTTTTGGATGTCCATCAACAGCCTGACATATGGAAGATTTGGTCGATCCCGTGTCTACGGCCAAAGCCTTTGGAGATAGTCTGTCTAGAATATTGGGTAATAATTTTAAAGCGGCATTTACAGGTGTGGCGAGTACCACCAAATCGGACTGACCGATAGACTCTAGATTCCCTTTTTTATCAATTAATCCCAAATCAATGGCTTCGGCTATATGGGCGTCATTCTGATCTATTCCTTGAATAAATGCGTCCTTATAAAGGGCCCTTAGATTCAACGCGAAACTACCGCCAATAAGTCCAACTCCTATTATGCTAATATTCTTCATTTGGTACGTATTATAGCTTCGTTAATCGCATTTTCATCAGCACACAATGAAAAACGAACATAACCTTTTCCATTGGAACCGAAAATTGTTCCTGGGGCAATAAAAATATGTTTTTCAAGCAGTAAATTGTCTATAAATTCTTCTGAATCTAAAGCGTTTGGCAATTTAGCCCATACAAACATCCCTGTGGTATTTTTATCATATGTACAGCCCAGCTGAGAGGCCAATTTCCAAACCAAATTGCGGCGCTTTTTATAAGTTGAATTCAAATTATCAAACCAATCATTGGATGTATTTAATGCTTCAATCGCCCCTTTTTGAACACCATAGAACATACCTGAATCCATGTTGCTTTTGACCTTTAAAACATTTTTAATGTGATGGGCTGCTCCAGATAGCATTCCTACGCGCCAGCCAGCCATATTAAAGCTTTTACTCAAAGAATTAAGCTCTAAACAACATGCTTTGGCGCCTTGGTAATTAAAAATACTTTGAGGATTGTCATTCAAAATAAAACTGTAAGGATTGTCATTAATCAATAAGATCTCATGCCTGGTGGCAAATTGAATTAAGGCTTCCAAACGGTTAGTATCGCCGAGGGTCCCAGTGGGCATGTGTGGATAATTGACCCACATAAGCTTCACATTGGACAGGTCCAAAGCTTCTAGTTTTGCAATATTGGGTTGCCATTGACTTTCGGCGTTTAAATCATAAAACATAGTCTTTGCACACATCAATTTAGTAACTGCGTTGTAGGTTGGGTAGCCAGGGTTTGGAATTAAAACGGCATCTCCCTCGTTAAGATAGGCCATTGAAATGTGCATGATCCCTTCTTTACTTCCCATAAGTGGCAGTATTTCTTTTTCTGGGTTTAAAGAAATCCCGTAGTTATTTTTGTAAAAATTAGAAATGGCATTTCTGAGTTCTGGCAGTCCTTGATAGCTCTGGTATTTATGTGCGTTGGGATCTATCATACTATTTTTTAAGGCTTCTACAACTCTGGGCTGAGGAGGTAAATCAGGGCTTCCAATCCCAAGATTAATAACTGGAGCGCCTTCAGAAATAAGTGCACGAACAGCCTTTAATTTCTTTGAAAAATAATATTCCTCAACGGTGTGTAATCGCTTTGCAACTGCCGTCATTTTTTTGCGTTTTTATAGGTTCCAAGAACCTTAAATTCTTCGGCCATGATGTTCATTAAGGCCTTTGCCTTTTCATAATTTTCTTCAGTATCAAAAGTGACATCAACAAAAAATGCATATTTCCAAGGGGTGTCAATTTTAGGAAGGGATTGAATCTTGGTTAGGTTTAAATTGCAATCGCTCATGACATTTAGCATCGCAGCCAAGCTGCCACGTTTGTGGTCTAACAAAAACTTCAAAGATGCTTTGTTAATAGTTGAAGTTGGATGAGGCTGCCGTTCTAAAATCACAAACCGTGTTTCATTACTTTGAATGGTTTGTATGTTATTAGCTAAAATTTGAAGCTTAAAAATTTCGGCTGCCGCTGAACTTGCAATGGCAGCGATTCCTTTCAATTGGTGTTTGTTAATTCTTTCTGCCACCTCAGCCGTATCGCTGTCTTCAACCAATTTAATGTGAGAATATTGATCAAAAAATGCTTGGCATTGCAAAAGAGCCATAGGATGGGAACAGACTTCTTTGATGTCGGCGATGCTTTGCCCAGGAAGTGCCATTAAATTGTGTTGTACATCCAAATAATATTCACCAGTAATGTGCAGGGCATTGTTGTCTATCAAGGCGTAATTTGGTATGATGGAGCCAGCAATAGAGTTTTCAAGAGCCATTACAGCAGCCTCTACTTTTTTCTCAGTGAGAGCGTTCACGGCTTCTTTAAAAGTAAGAAAGGGTTCTATTTCAACTGCAGTTGCAAAATAATTTTGCGTAACCAAGTGATGAAATGATCCTTTTACTCCTTGTATGGCGACTTTTTTTATCATAAAAAAAAATCTCGATGTTTACATCGAGACTCCAGTTGAAATTTACATTTTTAAATTACACGTGCTAGGCCCCGATTCTTTTGTTAAAAAAGAAGTAATACCAGTTATAAAATGTATAATTTAATTTATTCATGCTTTTTGTTAAATGCGCTGCTAAAGTAAATATTTTTTTGTCAAATTAAAATTTAATTTCTTTTTTTATTCGTTGCTTCAGGGATTTATTATAATACGATAAAATAAAAGCTAAAAGTATTGATCATTATAATTTTTATCAATCTAAAAACAACAACTGGCCTGTATAATACTGCTCAACATCAACAACGGCTGGGGTCTGAATACTGATGACATCTCCTACGCTTCGAATTTCGCCTTCTAAAGATTGTTGTGGATTTACAATCATATCGTGACTGCTTCTATGAAATATTTGAACATGTTGTGCTATTAAATTCGCCCCTTTAAATTCACAGACGCCGCCATAAAACCCTACAGATAATGAATCCGTAAATCCAGAGATTTCAAAAACGGACAAACTGTTTGCTAGAACAGAAAGCGTTTGTGAATTTACAGTCATGTTAAAATCCCCGGAGCTTATATAATCGGAATTGAAATTTTCAGAAATAAGTTTTAAGTTTTCAAAAGTTAAAACCCCATCGGATGATGTTAAATATTGTGTACTGCTTCTTATTTCACTCAAGAAAGGGGTTGTAACAATCATTTTGGTAAGTCCATAGTCCCGAACCAAGTTGCAAGTATTGTGATCGGTTAATTGAAGTTGAGAATCTAAAACAACGACCTCAATATCATTGACAAGGTTGGCACCCGTTTGAATTTCAACCTTATAATCCATGCCTTGTTTTACAATCAATTCGATGTCTCTATTGACCAGAATTCTTTCAAAGGATGCTACCGTTAATTCTTGAAAAACCGTGGCACCTGAGGCTTGTATGCAGTCCCAAGCATCTTCTTGATCACAAGAAAAAATTATGAGAGAGAAAAGTGTATAAATTAAATATTTCATAGGCCTATTGTTATTCATTTTGATAACTCTGAAAACTTTAAACATTAAAAACGTATTCCAATTCCAAACTCAATTGCTTCAGCTGTGGCACTATGAGATTTAACAGAAAACGCGCCATACCATTGACCCCCAAAATAATATTTTAAGCCGATTCTGTTGTACAAGCGGCCTTCAAAATCGTAGGGATAAAAAATATAGTAACCAAGCTGAGCAAAAGCTGAGAAATTATTTATGAACAACTCATAACCTAAGAAAGTTCCAATACGTCTGTAATCCGCATTTGAATCTGAGGGTGTTTCTGGAAATGCAACGCTTCGATAGTTAATCTCTTCTTTTAATGCCTGTGAAAAAGAAGCTTCAAATCCAAATTGAAAGGCACTAAAAAAATTGAACCGCTTGTCTGCATACACTGAAAATGTATAAAAAGGAAACTGCGAACCACCCACAACACTAATCTGATTAAGTCCAGATCGAAATACTAAATTTATTTTCAAACCCTCTGAAATAAATACTTCCTCCGGCAAATATTCAGGAATTATTTCTTTGCTGCCTAAGTCGTAATTTAAACCAATATTAAATGCTACAGTGTTTACACTTGTATTAGGGGCTTTAATATTCCCATTGGAAGCATGAAATAAAAGCAATCCAGATTGAATACCTAAAGGCCCTATCAGATTCGACTTCTTATAATTTAGCATCAGATAAGGGCTAGCTAGCAACTTAGATCCAAAAGCAATGTTTTTTGGGTTTGAATTTTTATCATAGGGGTTTGAGGAGATTACAACACCTTGTCCAACACGTAGCATCATACGACGCTTTAAAAAGTAAAAATTAAAATGGCCATAAAATCCATAGGCCTTTCCAAGAACAGGGTTTTGAAAATCTAGAAACATAAAGGATGCGCCATAATCTGGATAGTTATAATGTCTATGCCATTCTTTTTGACCATCCGTACGTTGATTCCAGGCAATTAGAGTCCCTTCTGGGCGCCCTTTAATTAAATGTAGTATATCTGGATTATGAAGCGGTACATAGCCCTTGAAATAATTAACATCTACATAACTATTACCTTTGTTTTCTTGAGAGAAACTAAAAAAGAAAGGAGCGCAAAAAAACCAAATTAAAAGTCGAAACATTTTTAAAAATAGGGGGTAAAAGTACTCTATTTTTTTAAATTTTAGTTGGTTCGTTTTGCAGTAAAACTTTTTTAATAGTGCTTTATTTGTTAAATTTGCAAAAATACCGAGGACAAATTTGATCTGATTGCAACCTCATTAAAAAAAGCTAAAGCAGTATAAACTACTTCACTAGCCTTGCAATCTTCTTTTTGTTTTCATAAAATTATTTTATGAGTTATTTATTTACATCCGAGAGTGTCTCAGAAGGACACCCAGATAAAGTGGCAGACCAAATTAGCGATGCAATTATAGATCATTTTCTCGCCTTTGACCCAAAATCTAAGGTGGCTTGTGAAGCTTTGGTAACTACAGGGCAGGTAATTTTAGCAGGAGAAGTCAAATCTAAAACCTATTTGGATGTGCAGAAAATTGCACGAAACACCATTAATAAAATTGGTTATACTAAAGGAGAATATATGTTTGATGGAAATTCTTGTGGGGTTCTATCAACAATTCACGAACAATCCGAAGACATCAACCGGGGGGTCGATAAAGCCACACCTGAGGCACAAGGAGCAGGGGACCAAGGTATTATGTTTGGTTATGCAACCAACGAAACTGAAAATTACATGCCATTGGCACTTGAACTTTCCCACCGCATATTAAAAGAACTTGCAGCCTTGCGCCGTGAAGATAAAGCCATTCGCTACCTGCGCCCAGACTCAAAAAGTCAAGTCACGATTGAATACAGTGATGACAACGTCCCGCTTCGCATCGATTCTGTAGTTATTTCTACCCAACACGATCCATTTTTAGCGGATGAAAAAGCCATGTTAAACACCATTGAAAAAGATCTAAAAACGATTTTAATACCACGTGTTGTTGCAAAACTACCGCAAAGCATTCAAGTGCTTTTCAATGATAACATCAACTACCACATCAACCCCACTGGGAAGTTCGTAATTGGAGGCCCTCACGGAGACACTGGACTTACTGGAAGGAAAATTATTGTAGATACTTACGGAGGAAAAGGGGCTCACGGCGGGGGTGCTTTTTCAGGAAAAGACCCTAGCAAAGTAGACCGTTCAGCTGCCTATGCGATGCGCTACATTGCTAAGAACATGGTTGCTGCTGGTCTCTGTGATGAAATCCTAGTCCAGGTAAGTTATGCCATTGGGGTGGCTGAGCCTATGGGGGTGTATGTAAATACATATGGTACAGCCCATGTCAGTTTAATTGATGGAGAGATTGCGCAAAAAATTACTGAACTCATTGACTTGAGACCAGCCGCCGTTGAAAAGCGGCTCAAACTGCGAGCTCCCATATACTTAGAAACCGCAGCTTATGGTCATATGGGGCGAACCAACCGCACAGTTGAAAAAAAGTTTGAACAACCCAATGGTGAAAGTAAGCTGATGAGTGTGGAACTTTTTACGTGGGAAAAACTAGACCTCGTTCCCGCGATTAAAACCGCATTTAATTTATAAGCGACGCCAATAGTTTAGATTAAAGCACATATCGTATTCGAAATGTGATGAACCGCGGTTGAATAAAATACTCTGTTGCACTGACCGATATATTACCTGCACTACTCTGGTTCTGCGAACGCGTATCCAGCAAGTTGGTCGCCTTGATTTCATATTCAAATTTAGCATCTTCGTCTTTACGATATGATAAAGAGGCATTCCAAAACTCAAATGTATTAATGGTGCCGGTCTCATCGCTGAAATCATTAAAGGAATAATCCGTTTTAAAAGTAAATGCTTTCAAAAACAAAGCATCGAGTTCAACCGTTGGGCTTTTGGTGAAGAATTTGGTGGTATTTTGTCCCAAATTGTTGTCCTGAATGGTGTAACGGTAGCTTAAATCTAGATTAGGCGCCGTTCTAAAATTGGTGCGTAGCTGCGCGCGGTAAGTCTGAGAAAACGTTTCGTTTTCCGAACGGCGGCCTTGAATAAATTGATTGAATTTAGAATAATTAAAATTGGCGCGGAGCGTGCCTCTAATTTTTCCAAAAGTGCGCTGAAAGCGGCCATTGGCCGTAACACTTTCATCTGCAAAAGGAGAATTAAATGGGGTAGAGACCCGAATGACACTGCCGGGTGTAAACACAGATTGCGTACGGATGTTGTCTATGCTTTTGTTGTAATTAAGACTGGCGAAGACATTGGTGTAATTAAACATATTAAAGCTGTAATAAAACAAACTAAGATTGTGTGACAATGCATTTTCTAAGTAGGGGTTACCAGAAAACAAAGAATTATAATTGTTTAGCACCAAACCACTCGCAAAATTAGATACGTCTGTAAACTGGTTTTGCATTCGGTAGTTCAAAGTTAATGTCTCACTTTTTTTAAGTTCTATGCGTACATTTAAGTCCGGAAGAAACCTAAAAAAGTTATCCGTCACTTTTTGTCCAAACTGCCTATTAGTTACATTATAGGCATGAGCTGAAACACCTGGTGTGATAGTAAAAATCCCAGTTTTCAATCGGTAATGAAGTCCTAAATATAAATCGGCAAATTTGTAGTCAATTGCGTTTACATCTAAAGCATCGTTCGCACTCGGCGAGGTGTCCAAACGGGAACCATCATCCAAGAATTGAAAAATATTAGAGTCAAATTTTTGATGACTCAAAATCGTTCCTAAAGTAAAATTTAAATTACTCTTTTTATTGAGAATTCGCCAATAATCAAGTTTGGCATCTAATTGATTAGATTGTACGCGCTTTTCTTGCGCTAAATTATAATTGCTTTGCGTTTCGTCTAATCCCAAATTGGCCGCCGTACTGTCGTAATTGAACTTATCTTCTAAAATAGCATTGTAAAAAGGGTCTTCGTCTTTGATAACATGCTGTGCCTCCAATGCAAAGATGTTATTCTCGTCGAGGGTGTAATAATAATTTAGATTTTGACTTACGTTAAACGGTGTGGTTTCTTCTAACTGATCAATCGAGCTGTTAATTGAAGAGAAAAATCTTTGATCTTGTTCGGTTTTTGACATCTGTGCGAAAACCTCGTAGTCCATTTGATTGTTTGCATCGGGTTGGTATTTTGTAGAGAGTTTAAGCATCCCTAAATTATTTTCTTGAAAGGTGTTGCTTTCCGTTTCCTCATTTGGGATTCCAATACCAGCATCCGTGTATTGAATAAAGCGGTTTTGCTGCAATTCATTTCGGCTGTTGGAGAGAATAGCAAAGCCCCCGAGATCAAGTTCGCTTTTTGGTGACCAACTGAAATTAGCAGCCCCAAATTTTGTGTTGATGTCCTTAGCGCGGTTGTTCTGAAGCGTCAAAGCACCAATATCATTGCTCCCTAAATTCAAATTCGTTCCGCTACTTAGACTAGGTCTCTTAAAGCCACCCGTAAAATTATAATAATCCCGCCTTGTAAAAGCAACTTCGCCTATGTTGTTTAAATCGCCAATAAAATTAATGCTGTACTCAGGACTGTAGTAAAAAAGTTTGGGTTGAATCAGGTATAATGATTCAACACTTGGATGTACCTCTGGCTCCCCAGCCCCAGCCAATACATTTCCAAACCAAAAATTCTTTTTCCCTTCTTTTAGTTTGATATTAATAGCAATATTATCTTGATTGTTTCTGACACCACTGAGCTGGCCTACCTCAGCATAATTTTTCAA
>CEWG01050781.1_pt1 | contig 18281 bp, 13 predicted proteins | sample 361411 | NCBI WGS metagenome assembly CEWG01 (sample SAMEA2622173, study PRJEB7988) | marine metagenome | biome: marine biome (ENVO:00000447); feature: surface water layer (ENVO:00002042); material: "saline water (ENVO:00002010), including plankton (ENVO:xxxxxxxx)" | depth 5 m | reverse complement strand
GTTGTAAGGGTTAAGTTAGATGGCTGGAATGCTTTGATGGATTGTGTCAGAGCATCCGGAAATGATTATCCTGATTTTGCAGCCTGTTTCACCAGTGTTGCAGGTCGTTTTGGTAATGGTGGACAGACCGATTATGCAGCAGCCAATAGCGTACTAGATGCAGAGATGGCAAGAATGACTGCTAGCGGTGAATGCAGAGCAGTTGCTATCGGTTGGACTGGATGGAGAGATGTCGGAATGGCAACTAGGGGTTCGATAGAAGCGGTTTTTGAAGCAGCAGGAATTGAGACTTTATCAGTCGAAACGGGCGTCGAGATTTTTGTTAATGAAGCATTAGCGGGCGGAAAACGTAGAGTTCTAGGCTGCGGTTCACTTGGTTTGATGGACAGGTTTGATAGTTTTAGAGAAGCACCTCTACGCCTAACTCCTGAAATGTCAGCCGTAATTGCCAACCCTTCTAGGTTCCCATTTATTCACAAAGTGCTCGAGTTTAGTGAAAATAAAGATCTATTGACTCAAACCACATTATCAAATGACGAGCATTTATTTTTGATGGACCATGCTATTGAAGGAGTTCCATATCATCCAGGAGTAATGGCATTGGAGATGTTTGCTGAAAACGCACTACTACTCAACCCTATGACGTGTGTTGCAGGATTTGAGGAAGTCAAATTTGGACTCCCTATCAAGCTGCTAAAGGACGAAATGAAGGTAAGAGTAAGCAGCGTAATCGAGCGAACTGAAGGTGATTTGACATGGGTAAGATGTTCTTTAATATCTGATTTAATGAATTCTAAAGGCGAGATATTCGGTGAACGGGAGCATCATAATGCTTTGGTCAGACTGGTTAATTTCAGTGATGACCTAAGGCCATTTTTACAAAACGAAGTAGACTCCATACCGCAAATAGGGATACCTCCAAGCGGTGATGTTGAAATTTTGCCTTCATTTATTTATCAAAGATACTTCCACGGGCCAAGATTCCAATCTCACGGTGGGATTTTGAGGGGTTCGGGTGATGCTGATTATCCAGGTGCGGACGGTATTGCATTGATGCGCAACCAGTTGCCGATTACTGACCAATTTTCTATCGAACAGTCCGGTGAACAAGTCCTCCTCGATGGATTGCCTATGTTGATTGAAGCAGGTTTCCAAAATGCCGGATTCGTGGCAATGGAGTCGGAAGGGTTCTCATCCCTTCCTGTTGGAATTGAGTGGACCTCTATGCTTAGAGTTCCTGAGAGAAATGAAATTCTGCGAATGAGAAGTATTAGAACAGCAGTTGAGCAGGACGGAATAACGGTTCATGACGTTATTATCATCGGTGATGACGATGGTCCGGTTTTAACATTAAAGGGCTTGAGACTGAAGAGCATGGCACCGGTGCCCGATGAACAACGGTTTACACTTGATCGTTGAGGTCTAGTTATGGATGGCCAGATTGAAATTCTCTCACCACCAATTGAAAATAACCATCCTAAGATTCTCACGTTTAGATGCCCGATTCGTTCATTTAGCATTGAAGAGGTTGTTTTGGCAGAAGTCGATGAAGTATCCACATTTGTTGTACAAAAGCGTAGAGATGAACATTTATCGGGACGTTGGTTACTAGCCCAAGCACTGTCACACTGGGGCCTTTCTCCCAACGAACTGCAGGTGAGAAGGAATGAGTTTAGAGCGCCAAGTTTGGCCTTCATTCATGGTGTCTGGAAAAATATTGACCTTCCATCAATTTCTATCGGGCATTCGGAAGGTTGGGCATATGTGGCTTTAATCGAGAGTGGTTGGACTATTGGGATTGATGGTGAGAAAAGTGACAGAAAAATTGCGGCTAACGCTTTTGATATGATGGCATCTGGAATTGAGTTAGAGAATCTGCGGGCTAATCCAGAAATGGCAATTCAAACATGGACCGCCAAGGAATCAGTGCAAAAAGCCCTGCGATTAGGGATGAATCTCAATCCTCGAAAAATCGAATTTCCAATTGGTGTTAAGAAAGCCAATTTTTCAATTGAAAATTTGAATTTTCAATTGGTTTCTTGGACCCACAAAGACTCCCATATTAGTCTGACATGGGGCAGAGGAATTGGTTATGATTCGGTTCCAGAAGATGAATTGTTAAAACAGACAAGATTGGCTATGGAATCATCTCAAGATTGGGGCGTAGGATGTAAAACTACCAGGAATAACTCATGAATTACTTAGTCCAGACGCGACTTGATTCCCATGGCAATCCGAGAAGTATTCCAATCTCGGTTAGAATCACGTAGTTTAGCAACAAGTAACTGATGTATGAAATTATAATTACCAGAATCGAAGTGTTGATAATTTTTCTACGCTGACGCTTTGCTTGATCTAGTGTACATATTCCTTGATTGCGAAAGTAATAGACTAGTCCAATTATTACTGTAATTGAGGCCAGAGCCAACATTAGCGGTCTAAACCATGAGTATCCATCTTCACCCCAGTATAGTGTATCAGAAATTGCAGCACCGGTAGATACTGTAGCAATTCCAAACATCACCAGTACAACTGATGGTAAGCAACACATGGAAGCGATAATTGAGGAACCAGCAACAAGTTTCCATAATGAGCGCTGGTTGTCTTCAGCATTAGACTGCGACGAACCATCACTTTGCATGGCTGAGGTTACAAGAGTTTACTACAAAAAGCATTGTCTAATTCATCCTCAAATCACAGACAAATCAAGGGTGGTGCGGATAGCGGGAGTCGAACCCACGACATAAGGTTGGAAACCTCAGATGATAACCACTTCACCATATCCGCACAGGTATCCCTTGCGAGTAGTATCTCCTCTTTGAGTCAATCGGTCAAAAATCATTCGAATCCAGGTGGCGGTGGTGGTATTTCCCTGTTGAGGCCGAACTCAGCTCTTCTGATTTCATCGGCTACCGCTTGATTGTTCAGACGGTTTTTGATTACCACTTGGGCGTGTTCTCTTCTCTCAGAATTACGGCGAATTGTGTTTGCCTTTCCTCTAACAATCAATGCACCCATCAAGACAAATAGCATCAAGCCTCCGAGGGCTGCTTGGAATAGTGGTTCTCTTAGTGCTCTGTTAATCAAATCAGTCTGGTCGTCTACTTGAGGGTCGACAATTCTTGAATCATCTACTACAAGTCGAATTGATTCGGTATCCATAGCGATGTCAGAACCAGGTTCCTTTGCGGTTACGATTAAGTTGAAATCACCCAATTTTTCTGCTTTGCCTGAGAAGTAAACAACTTGAGTATTCCCAGTTTCAGAATCGAATGTCAGAACTTGGATATTAGAACCAACATTTATCGAAGTTATCGATTGCAATTCAACTCGAATTCCCGCATTCGACATTTCGGTGGTTACCGTGCAAGTAAATGCAAACTGGTCACTGCTGGCTAAATCAATATTGGGAGTGTTTCCGCATGACAGCTGTGCTTGTCCAGCATTCTTACTAGGGTCATCCGGCCAGTGGTCGAGTTTGTATGATCCGGCAGTTTGGTTATCTCCCCAACCATCTCCATCTCTATCCAACCATTGACTATCTTGGTCTGGGAATGCATCTTCAATGTCTGCCCATAAATCACCGTCAGAGTCGATGCAACCAAGTTTGGTTCCTTGGTTAGAAGTACCGGCAACATTTGGACAACTATCACCCATTGTTCCGCTCTCTTCGTCACCATAGCCATCGCCATCAGTATCGAACCATTGAGTATTATCGCCGAGCCATAAATCGTTTTCGTCGCTAGCACCATCACCATCTTCGTCAGGACAACCAAATCTATCGATGGTGGAAGTTCCAATTACGGTTACACATGCATCCGGATTAGTTCCATTTGGATTATCTCCATAACCATCACCATCAGTATCTTGCCACTGTGTTGAATCATCTGGGAAAGCATCATCACCTTGGGAAGTACCATCGTTATCTGCATCGGGACATCCAAATAAGTCGATATTGGAGTACCCTTCTTCGCTTGGACAGTCATCCGCTTGGAATCCAGAAGCATTGTCTCCATACCCGTCACCATCTGTGTCATTCCATTGTGAAGGCTCTAATGGGAAAGCATCAGCACCGTTGGAAACATTCCATCCCGATAAATTTCCGACAGCGATAGTGACGTCTGAATATCCGTCGCCGTCAGTATCAGGGCAACCGATTCTATCTTCAGTGGAATTACCGGCGACATTTATACAGTTGTCTTCTAAGTCATCATAGCCATCTAAATCAGAATCCTGAGTTCGAGTTGGGTCGTCCGGGAATGAATCGCTTTCGTTGGATATTCCATCGCCATCATTGTCTACACATCCGTATCGGTCAATAGTTGAATTTCCATGGACTCCTGGGCATGCATCAGGCTCGATACCTGTTGCGTTATCTCCATACCCGTCACCGTCCTGGTCAAGCCATTGAGTAGGAGTGGTTGGCAACTCATCGATCACATTATCCCAGCCGTCGCCATCATCATCAGGACAACCCATTCTGTTTCCTAAGGTAGAATTTCCAGCCTCTGATGGACATGCATCGGGCATAACCCCTGCCAGATTGTCACCATATCCATCCCCATCGAAATCTGACCACTGAGTAGGCTCATCTGGTTGTGCATCTTGGATGTCTGCCCAACCATCTTGATCTGAATCAGGGCATCCAAGGGTATTATTTCGCCAAGAATCACCCCACACGTTAGGACAGTGGTCTGCTAGATTACCGGTTGGTTCATCACCGTAGCCATCAGAATCGGTATCATTCCATTGGGTGGCATCTGAATTGAATACATCGGCGCCATCGGCAAATGTCCATCCAGAGTCAGCATCTGAATATCCATCACCATCAGTATCAGGACAGCCTTTTCTGTCATGTGTAGAGGTTCCAGCATAGTTTGGACAGTCATCTTCTCCGCCTTGATCGGAAAGGCCATCACCGTCAAAGTCAGACCACTTGGCTGGGTCTGCTGGGTAAGCATCGGCTCCGTCTGTGCTAGTCCAACTGCCATCGGGGTCAGAATAACCGTCACCATCAGTATCAGGGCAGCCATTCCTGTCAGCAGTCGATGTTCCCGAAACTCCAGGGCAGTGGTCACCATCGGTTCCACTAGGGTTATCTCCGAAACCGTCACCTTCACTGTCAACCCATTGAGTAGCATCAGCAGGCCATACATCTGCACCGTCTGCGATTGTCCAGACCGGTCCGTTAGTTCCGGCTAAATCTTCATCAGAATATCCATCGCCATCAGAATCCGGACATCCGTTACGGTCTTGGTTTGAAAATCCTTGAACAGTCGGGCACACATCCGGATTGTTTCCGGTTAGATTTTCGCCAAATCCGTCGTCATCAGCATCAATCCATTGAGTGATGTCTGATGGGAATTCATCGTCTGTATCTGAATACCCATCACCATCAGAATCAAGACAACCTAAATGACCCATTTCTGTCGAGGTACCAAAAACATTGGGACAATGGTCGGGATTTACTCCTGTAGCATTGTTACCGTATCCGTCACCGTCAGTATCTCTCCACTGAGAAGGTTCGTTGATAAAGGCATCTGCATTATTTGCTGTTGTCCATACTCCATCTGGATCGGACCAACCATCCGAATCAGTGTCAGTACAACCATTTCGGTCTTCGGTTGAGGTTCCTGAAACTGCTGGACAGTCGTCTCCGTTGGTAGCAGGGGGAGGATTATCTCCAAACCCATCACCATCAGAATCCGCCCATTGTGTACTATCTCCCAAATAAGCGTCTGCTCCGTTTGCTACAGTCCAAACCGAGCCATTGGTTCCCGATGGGTCAGGGTCGCTGACAAGGTCGCCATCTTCATCGGGACAACCACTTCTATCAACGCTAGAAGTACCGACTACGGTTGGGCAGGAATCAGCACCGTTGACAATTGTCCATCCACCATCTGGGTCAGAATATCCATCGGAATCCGCATCAGGGCAACCAAACCGGTCGATTGTTGAGGTTCCTGCGGTGATAGTACAGCCATCGGGTTGGAATGCCGGAGCAGGGTTATCACCATACCCATCGCCATCTTGGTCAGCCCACTGTGTATTTTCAGATGTGAAAGCATCAGCGCCATTAGCAGTAGTCCACACTCCATCAGGGTCGGAATATCCGTCTCCATCGGTATCGACACATCCAACTCTATCATTGGTTGAATTTCCGAACACTAATGGACAGTCATCATCGGAATCCTCAATGCCATCAAAGTCAGCATCTTCAGTTAGATTGGTAAGACTGTATCCTGCGTTTAGCGCCAGTGAAAAGAATTGGGGGCCGGTAGGAACAGAAGTGCCCAGAACATGTACTTCCCAAGTTCCCGCAGTTGGAGATGAAAAGTTTAGCATCCTTAGATTATTCAAATTATCACTCAAATTAGTCCAAGTACCGGATGGGTCTTTGACTGCTAAATCTAAATCGTTAACTAGATTTGTTCCAGCACTTGGAGTAGATTCAGGGTCATGATATGCAAGTGCCAGTTGTAAATCAGGAGCTGCTGCTGGGACATTAAAACTCCAACCTCTATCATCGGATGTTGAAAGCGATTCATAATCGACAAAGGATGAATCTTTGGCTGGCCACATATTCAATAATCCAAAACCTTCGTGAGGGTTAGGAACTGTTTCACCAGCACCGTTTGTTGGCGAAGAATATTGACCCATCATGTCATGAGAAGTTGCCCCATAAATTGCTTTAATCAAAGCAGAAGAAGGGTTTGACACTCCTCTGTTTTCGATCAAATGTTCCAATAACAACGCAGTTGCTCCAGCAGCAATTGGAGTAGCCATACTTGTTCCACCCATGTAACAATAACTCGCATTCACCAAATCCCAACATGCTGTAGTTCCAGCAGAACGAGAAAATGTAGAGAGGATGTATGTTCCTGGAGCGACGAAGTCAGGTTTAGTTCTACCATCATCGGTAGGGCCTCTTGAAGAGAAACTAGCCATTCCAGAAATATTATCGGCACCTCCTCCGTATATTGGTCGATAATTTTCACTAGCACCAATTGTGATGGAATTTTTGGCAGTCGCCGGAGACCCCAAACTATCTAAGTCAACCTCTCCATCACTTGGAGATGTATCCTCGCCAGCGTTACCTGCTGCAATTAGTACTACGATATCATCATGTATTCTTGTTCCTTGATCTATCTGTGCAGAAGAAGTTGTGTAAAGTCCATAAGCATCAGAACCCCATGAATTAGTGTGAATTCTACTGCCATTTTCTTTTGCTAAATCAAGCATATCAACTAGATTATCAGGTATTCCACAGCCATAACAGCCGTTTTGTTCCCACGCATGAAATAGTAGATGTGCTTCTGGAGCAACACCAATTATGGCGCCATTGCTATGTGTTCCATCACCAAGAACTGAACCAGCAACGTGAGTACCATGCCCGTTTCCTCGGGGCATTTGATTATCATCATCAGCACCATCATCACAACTCGGTCCAGGGACTCCAGGGCTACTCCATGTACAGTGAGGGTTTGGCCAAGAAAGAATTCCTTGAATATGGTCCCTAAAATCAGGGTGCATGCCAGAGTTATTCACGCCGTTATCAATGCCACTATCGCCAACTGTTACGATAATTCCACTACCGTCAAGGCCATTCCATCCCGCATTTGCATTACTCATCTTAATTGAGTCTTTCAGATCATCTGCGTTGATAATTCCTGCACCTACAGTATTTGTGGGAAGGAAATACGGAGAGGTTTCAATCCATTCAATTTCCCCTTTATCAGCGAGCCATCTAAAACCGTCAGAGGTTACTGTTAGAGTCGCAAATCTACCATTGTGTGAATTGACTTTAATGTCTGAGTGGTGGTGGGTACCTTCAGGTAATTCTTCCCCGGATAACATCAGGTTTACTCTAGCGAAATCTTCTACAGCGTATGGATTGTAACTAACTGTCTCTTGACCTAATAGTCCTCTGACCAAGTCTTCTCTAATCTTATCTACAGAATCGAGTTGAAATATTCCCTCAACGGCTAAATTTTGTAGTTCAAGAACCGAATGGCCTGAAATATCGCAGTGGAATCCATTAGGAGGTAGAAAAGAGTAACAATCGATACCAGCATCTCTAAGTTCATATTTCCATTCAGTCGGTAGTGGGAAGGTATGAGTTAAAACATACCATCCTTCAATAAAGTTTGAAGATTCAGTCCATTCAGCCCAATTCTCCAACGGAATTACATTGGCATCTCTGTAGTGCAAGTCAATCTGACTGAGAGCCTGTGAAGGTTCAATCCAACCGTTTTTTATTTTCCCAGTGGGGTTAATCCCGATATCGTTCAATAAATTTAAATCGACATTTGTCGAAATCTGCGTTTGAGGCGTAGCACTTGCATTTTCCATGCCAAACGGAGAAATAATCTGCAACAAAAGGAGAACAATAAATGTCGAGGCTCTTGTACGACGGGCAGTCCACATGGTACGAGGTATTACCAGCCCCCTCATCAATGATTTGCTTAGAAGTTAATTTACTGGAATATTGCGAGGGTTCAAGAAGCGCGCACTAAGGGCTATGATATGGCGCGAGGTGACAATCGAGGAGAGAAGGTTGACCTCATGAGCCCAGAACAATTAAACGAGCAATCTCAAGTTCTTGGTAGACAGATTTGGCGTGTCGTTCCATACGCAAAACGTTACCCAAAAAGAGTTGCAACCGGAGTTCTTGCTAATGCTGCTGCCAGATTTTTCGACCTAATGCCATTTGTAGCAATCGGTTTTGCCGTAGACTATTTCACTAGTGATCTACTTTCAGGGCCCGATTTTCTACAAGACATGATTGCAAATTTTCCATTCTCTCCTGCCGTTTTTTATGGAATACTGATTTTTTCCGGATTTTTCTGTTTAGCCATTTTCCAAGGAATATCTGAATATTCTTGGCAAACTTTAGGATACAAAATTCAACACGATTTACGAATGGATGCCACTAAATCACTTATTGCTATGGAAGCATCTTACTACGACATGCGACAAACGGGACAGATAATGTCCGTGCTTTCGAGTGATGTAAATCAACTTGAAGATGTTGTGGCTGATTCTTCAACTTCAATTATTAGGATAACAGTAACTTTCCTTACTGCATTCATCATTCTTGTAACTATGTCTTGGAAGTTAGCCGGTATCTTATTTGGTCCTCTTCTGCTGATAGTCCCAATCGTCTACTGGTTTTCCACTAGAGTTCAACGAAAATATCGCAAACAAAGAGAGTCAACCGGTGATATACATGCAGTTTTAGAAAATTTAATTTCTGGAATTTCTGTAGTTCAAGCATATAATGCCCAAGACTGGGAAGCGAAGAGAGTAGAGCGAGATTCAGGTTCTTACCGTGACCAAGCAATGGGAGCTAGTAATGACAGGAATCGTTTTGTTCCTATGATCTATGTTGTCGCAGGTATTGCATTTGGCCTGTTGGTTTCCGCCGGTGGCCATCTTGCAAGTGAAGGTGAAATAACCACAGGGCAATTAGTAACATTTCTTCTTATCAGTACTCGTATGACTATGCCGATGTTTATTTTTGGTATCCTCATTAATCAACTGCAAAGAGGCGAAGCAGCCGCTAGAAGAGTGTTTGCGGTTGTTGACCTGGAACCTAAGATTACCGACAGTGAAGCTTCGGTAGAGTTAACCGATGAGATTACTTCTGTAGAATTCAAAGATGTATATTTTACATATCCAAACACCTCGACAAAAGTCCTCAATGGGATCTCATTTGCCGCTAATGGTGGAGATTTCCTTGGCATCATGGGGCACACCGGTGCAGGAAAGACCACTATTCTGAAACTGTTAATGAGATATTATCTACCCGATAGTGGGGAGGTCTTAATCAACGGGAAACCAATTAGCCATTATACCCTAGATTCCGTTCGTGATAAGATTGGGTTTGTCAGTCAAGAACCATTCCTGTTTTATGGTACAGTTAGGGAGAATGTCGTATACAATCAAGAAGCAACAGAGGATGAATTGCAGAGTGCTCTAGAATTAGCTGGAGCATGGGATTTCGTGTTAGAATTGGAAGATAAATTAGACACGATGGTTGGTGATAGAGGCGCTAAACTGAGTGGTGGCCAAAGAGCGAGAGTGTCCTTAGCAAGAGCCTTATTGAAGCAACCTAGTTTACTAATTCTAGATGAAGCATCTAGTGCCTTAGACGCTGAAACCGAACGTCGAATCCAAGAGAACCTTATCGCTAGTGGTAATGACCGTGCCACAATTGCTGTTGCCCATAGACTGAGTACGATTCGAAATGCAGATGAAATACTTTCCATGGTCGATGGTAATGTTCTAGAGAGAGGTAAGCACGACGAACTCATCAAGGCTGGCGGAGTCTATTCAAGTCAATGGACTATACAGACTGGTGACATGGCTGGGTTGTAGTTATTGTCGTTTTACAATCGGTCTCAAAACCGCAGTTTTTTCTTCCTTTTCCTCTAGAAAATATTCGTTGCCCATTATTATTAGTACAGAGATAAGTACGAAAAGTGGAATTCCGATAATTAGAGACCAGATTGCTAGGCTTAATTTACCGATGAAAAACTCTTCCATTAATTCGGCAATGGCAATGATTAACACGAATATAATTACTCTTAAAACTCCTAATAAAGAACGTACTGTAATCCATATCTGCTCTGTATCATGCTTTTCATCGGGTTTGTCTAAAGCGGTAAGTCGCTCAACTAATGAAACCCGAGTCATAATCACCGCGAAGTCGCATCAAACAAAGTGCTTACGGATGTTTAGAACCCAAAAATAGCGATTTTTTGACCGATTAAGCGGTGCGGTTTCTATCATCGATTTGATTTCCAACACCTGCTTTGCCGCCAGTCCTTCGTATTTCTTTCCAAGCCTTGATGACTCCTTGTCCGTAAGCCCATTGAGCTAGGAACACGAATAATGGTGCGAGGAAAACAGTGCCGATTGATCTATGTGGAGAAGTACCTATTGCCGCCCCCAGCCAACAAAGTCCAACATAGAAAGCCATGAGCCCCCCAATTCCGTGGAAAGCGAGTCTAGAAATTCCCCACTCGCCTGAAAGTGTTAGCCAATAATCATCAGCTGCTCCACCAGTCAGTGCTCCATACACGAAAGCAAGAACGGAGATGACAACTAGAGGCGGGAAAAATCCGATTGCTGTATGTGACCAAGTGGCAATTTCAGGCCATCTTTTATTTGCCACCATTCTTGTATAACCATAATTTCTCATCTGTTTCATATATGGTTTGAAAGGGACTCTTCTACGATGCGGCATGACATTGGATGGGTCAATGAATAATTTGTGACCCTTACGTTGAATTTTTGCATCTAGTACAACATCTTCTGCTCCAATGCATCCAGGTTCGAAGAAATCAACTTCTCTTAAATTTGCCATACGATGTGCACAGTTTACGCCAGGGTTGTGGGTAATAGGTACCAAGTCTCCTTTTGGTTGTGCACCATATCTGGTTCCAGCAGTCATGAATTTGGTACAGAATGCTACATCAGCACATTTAGCCCCAAATGAATCATCATCAGGAGCAAAATTTGGTCCACCAACTGCTCCAACTTCTGGATTTTCAAACCATCTAACTAATTTTTCAACCCAGTCTAAAGGTGGGACAGTATCGTCATCAGTAAATAAAACAAGGTCATGGTCCATCTGTCTTAGCGCAAAGTTACAAGCATCAGCACGATTTCTAGAAGAATCATCAATCCAAGTAGCGCCATATTTTTCACATACTTGTTTGGTATTATCTTTAGATTTAGAATCAGCAATTACAATCTCAAAATCAGGGTATGTCTGTTTGGATAGTCTCTCTAATACGATTTCTAATTCTTCAGCATTATTGATTGTCGGAATTAAAATCGCAACTTTATACGGCTCGCCATCTTCTTTTAGAAGCGCAGGCACAGAAGCAGACTCTTCGCCCATGAACTCGGCAAAAGCCTCATCCATATGAAGGCAAGGGATTATTTGATAATCAAAATTATTCCATATCAATAGTTATCATGTCCAGAATATAGAGTCTCATCTTTCTAAATTAAAACATCAACTTGGCAAGATGTATCTGCGCCATAACTTTGGGCTGTGATTGTTATAGCTTCTCCAATGCAAGTAATTGCCAATTAGTTCCATAAAGCAGTTTTGTCTCAAATTGTTATGTTAAGTTCATAAGCCGTCGAAAGAGGAGGGCAAATAGAGAGGGGTGCTATCTCATGTTGAACGTCACAGCCCGACAAGAATTAATGAGCAAAATAGTTGATACACTGTTTGTAGTAGTTGAAGATGCCAGATTTGATTTTTCAGAGACTGGCCTACAAGTTAGGGTCGTAGACCCATCACATGTTGCAATGATCCAAATGGATATCGATGCTGCTGCTTTTGATACTTGGGAAATAGATGAAACTAAGTTAGGATTAGAAATGAGGAAACTAAAGGATTTGGTGACACTAGGTGCTCCTAGTGACCTAATCGAAATGACACACAGTGATGATACCGGGGTTTTGACCTTGAATCTAGGTAAAATCGATAGAAACATTAGACCTTTAGATAACTCAACTCTATCTCCTCCTACTTTACCATCTCTAGATTTGGGTTGTAAAGTAACTCTTGGTGGTGCTGAATTTTCTCAGGCACTAAGAGCAGCACGACAAGTTGGTGACCTAGTTAACTTCAGCATTGAACCGTCCAAATTCACAGTACATGTTCAAGGCTCAACAGATTCAGTAACCGTGGAATTTTCAAAGGACGAGGTGCAAGTCTTAGAGTGTGACAAACCTTCTAGAAGTCAATACTCCTTGACCTACTTAGTTCCAATGGCCAAGATTTTTGGCAATTTAGAAAGTGTTGAATTAGGATTTGGTGAGAACTACCCGTTGTCAATGAATTTCACTTTCCATGATGGGGCTGCTGAAGTCAAATACTTTTTAGCGCCCAGAGTAGAATCCGAATACTGATTAGTATTCTCTCCATCCATGGCTACATTCTTTACAGGTTAACATTCTAGTTTCAGGTTCATCAGAAGAACGAGTCTGTTCAAGATATGCGTAAACTTCGATACAATCGCACTTAGGACACATGTAGGTGTCAGTGGTCAAAATCCCCTGCATTTTGTCAGAATCTTTGATAATTTCATATTCTCTGTCTTTTGCTTTGGTTTCAGATTTGATGTTGGACAAGTCGACATCTTCGCCGTCAACACCTTTGATTACTAGATTAGCAGGACCTGAATATCCACATTTGTAATTTGTACAGGAAATGTCACCACTAGGACTAGGGAAGGCAAGAGTTCCACATTTCGGGCAAAACATACACAGTCCTAAAAGAACCAATACTTGAATATATGCAATAATCCACGGATTTTCGCATAAAAATCTTAACATTTTCAAACCTACACTAGGGTATACTCGATAATTATTCTTAGGTAAGGGTGAAGACCAAAAACGATGTGGCTTGCATTATGTGGCTATGGTATGATTGGCAAGCAGCAGCGGTTGTCAACGCAGAAGGGGCCATTTTGGACCTAGACAACTGGGATGGTTTCTATGACCAGAGAGCAGTAGTTGAGAGGTTAGAGTGTATTGCTCAAGGAGGGCTGACTCCCGAGGCACGACTTTTACTCGAGCGATTTCCCGAGGCTAAAGCTCTGATTCATGGCGACGCTGAACTCCCCGATGCGGATTACCCATTACCAAGTTTAGAAGCACAAAAAGCGGTAGATTCTGCTGCAATAGCACTTGCTAAACAGGGGGTTGCTCAGGCAGCGGGGGACCCCGATAAGCGTCTAGAACATTTGCTAAGAGCGAGTGATGAGATGAGGAGTACCTATCTTACTATGGAGGCGAGACTTGTAGAATGGATCGGCTTATTTTTACCTGAAGCAAGATTTGGTAGGGACCGAACTAGTCTTGCAAAACAGGTCAGTGAAGCGGATAATCTAGAAACACTTAGTAAAAAATTAGCAGTTTCATTACCGCCAGTAGGTCCGTCAAAAAATGAATGGAAGACGCTTAGGGAGTGGGGGGAATCAACTGCCACCTTTAGAGGTAAATTGGACAGATTAGAAAATGCAATTAGGGAATTAGCAACTAACCACCTACCCTCATTGTCAATTATGTTAGGCCCCATTCTTGCTGCCCGTTTGTGTGTTGAAGCACATGGCCGAATGAGGTTAGCAAGATTGCCTGCCGGAACAGTACAAGTTTTAGGCGCTGAGAAAGCTTTCTTCAACCACCTTAAGACTGGAGCTCCACCACCCAAGCATGGGCACATTTTCATGCACCCTTGGATCTCTCGTTCCCCGCGTTGGGTAAGAGGGAAAATCGCCAGAACAATAGCAGCCAAAGCAAGCATAGCCGCCAAAGTCGACGCTTTTGAAGGAGTACCGTGGACTCAAGTCGAAGTCGACGAAATTGAAGAAAGAATCGAATCGATAAGGACTGCTAATTCAAAGCCAGCAAGACGTAGAGACTAGGTGAAAAAATTGGCCAAAACCAGACGTAATGTCGCAGAGATGATTTCTTGGGCAGTTCGTTATGATAGAAGGGCTATTTGGAGTATCAATGCCAATCCTAAATCTTCAGTCTATGGTGAATCATTGAAGAGATTTGAGGGCATAGAATATCGTAGATGGGACCCAAATCGTTCTAAATTAGGTGCTGGATTGATGCGCACTAAGAATGAGAAATCCAAATTATTACCGCAAAAAGGTTCCACAGTAGTGTATTTAGGGGCAGGTCATGGTACTTCTATCAGTCACTTATACGATCACTTATGCGGTGAAAATAACCACCATGGTGGTCGAATAGTTGCGGTTGATTTAGCCTCCCGCTGTTTGAGAGACCTTACTCACTTAGCTAAAACTCGTCCTGGACTTGTACCGGTATTGGGAGATGCAAGAAAACATTCTGCATGGGGTGTTTTAATCCCCCGTAGAGTAAACTGGCTTTTCCAAGATGTTGCGCAGTCAGGACAAGTAGACATTTTCATATCTGCATCTAAGAGATTCTTGAATATCGGAGGTATTGGATTACTTTCTCTAAAAGCAGCCAGTGAACGATGGACAGGAAAAGATGAACAACAATTGTTCAGATCAGTTGAAGAAAAGTTATCGGAAAATGGTTTTGAAATTGAGGAGTGTATTGAATTAACGGGTTATGAAGATAACCATGTTCTTTTTGTGGCTCGTCGTATTGAGTAGAACATGCCCGAACTACCTGAAGTTGAGACTGTCAAGACTGGGCTCGAAAAAGCGTGGGTAGGCAAGACTGTATCCAAGGTAATCCTGCGACGAGAAAACCTCCGTTATCCCTTCCCAGAAAATTTTTCACAGGATATGGAAGGACAGAAAATAATCGCTGTTAGGCGCAGAGCCAAGTATCTTTTAATCGATACCGATGGTGATTTAGTATTTCTTTCACATTTGGGAATGAGTGGCAAGTATACTCTGTTTGATGCTGAAAAGGTTTCTACGTATGATTTGAAAGACTCGGAAAAGCAGTCGATTTTCGGAGAAAAAACCGGCTTCAATGGTAAACATGACCACATGGAGATTAGATTTGACGATGGGTCGATTTCAGTTTATACTGACCCCAGGAGATTTGGAATAGTCAAGTTATTTCATCGCTCTGAAGAACCAGTTCAATCACTTCTGGAAGTCCTCGGCCCTGAACCATTCGATGATTGGAATTCCCAAATTGCAGCAGATAGATGTAAAGGCAAACGCTCACCAATTAAGACGACTTTACTAGATCAGAGATTTGTTGTAGGAGTAGGTAATATATACGCTTGTGAGGCTCTCCATCAAGCGGGGATTTCCCCCACCAAGCAGGCCTATAAGTTGGTTACAAAACGTGGTAAGCCAACAAAAGCGCTTGATAGATTGGTTGATGAAGTGAAAATTGTATTGAAAAAAGCAATTGCTGCGGGGGGCTCTACGCTCAATGATTTCGCGGATGTGGAAGGTAATCTAGGTTATTTTTCCCACCATTTCACTATTTATGGCCGTGAAGATGAACCTTGCTTGAAGCCTGATTGCGGCGGTATAGTTGAGCGTATTGTCCAATCTAACCGTTCGACATTCTTGTGCCCTAGGTGCCAAAAGTAACTATGCCATTGAGTATAATACTGAAGCGGCAAACAACCATAATGCAACTGCAGTAATTCGATAGATAAGTTTCCCTCTCACTCTTAACCAATCAACCGCACCAGTTCCGGTCAGCGCTAAGGCGACAAATAGATACCATCCCATATCGATGCTCATACCTAATATTCCAATGACTAGTTTGGTGCCTAATCCCATTCCTGGTTCGAGAACTTGGGCAAGAATTGCAACCAAGAAAAGTGCTATTTTGGGATTGAAAAAAGCGATAGAGAAGCCTTCAATGAACCCCTGACGTCTAATTTTGCTATTATCAAATTCATCATTATCCTCTAGATTTACTTCATCATTCCACATCAGATATCCATACCAAATCAGTAATCCAACGCCGATTAATTGTAAAATCAAAAAGACATCAGGGGCATTTTCTAATAGCACAATTAATCCAAAAACGGCACTGCCTGCATATATTCCAAAACCTATACCGTGGCCTATTGCACAGGCTACACCTTGAGATCTGCCCCCAATAATCGTATTTCGGATAACTACCATAACGCTAGGACCTGGTGAAATAGCACCAAGAAAAAAGAAGGTTCCTGCGGCAAAAATCGCCTCCCAAGCCAGTCCTTCCATGTTCGATGCTAGAGTGATTTAACCATCAAACCTTCCAATTTCAAAGGCCATAAAGCATGATTGGCCCACGGTTTTTTTGTAGTCTAGCGGCAGTTTCTAAACTGAACCTCATGATATCTTCTCTCATAATAGTTTGATTTCTTACAAGTGCTAATGCTCGTTCAAAAGTCTCCCTAGGAGACGGACTATTTTTCTCTGGTGGGGTTTGCTTCTCCATGTGTATCCAAACATACTGCTACCACTTAAAGGTATGTATTAAGGAGTTTTTTAGTATTTTATTACCGGAAAACGGTAATTTATGACGATTTAGTTATATTTTATGTATTTTATAGGCAATAGTTATATTACCGAAGCAGTAGTTCGGAATCTCCTAAGCCTCACCGCTTCTAGACTTCTCCTTAACTAAAATCCTACTGCGTAAGTCTTTCTTGTTAATTCGAGAGTATGTCGGGAAGGTATTCGGTCCGGGCAATTTAGGAGGGAATCTACCTGCTTCAGTTCCTGGCCCAAGTCTAATCAAATGTCCATTATGTATCCATTCATCCGGCATTTCACTTGCACCTGCATAAACTTGAGTTGCTCTTTGGGCAAGTTTTCTCCAGGTAACTGGTCGTGAAAGTTTTGCATTAATCTGCTCTTCCCTTGAAGGAATTATTACGCCGAATTTGTTCAGATCTTTCCTTGCTCTGCTCTCTGCAAATAGACTTTTTCTGCTTCTCTGACTTAACGCAATCAGTCCGAAACTATCTGCTGAATGAGACTCCATGCGGTTGTCAGGGTGCCTCCATCGTGATTTGTTTTTACGAGACTTTGGCGTGAATTTGACCGGCTTAGAATCGATTTCAAACCATCTATCGTTTCTCAAAGTAGGCTGCTTTATCACTTCTAGTGTTGCAATATCGATAGCAGCTAAGCCTGGTGAAATGTGATTATATGCACAGACATCCATCCCTATCCAAGCAGGATTGCCGGTGAAGTTCATGAACTTGGAAAAAGCCACTTTACCTCCATTTGACTTACCCACTTTTGTTGTGGTTGTATGCCCGAAAACCACAGTTCTATGGGGGTCGACTGGAGTTTCATGGTTGTACCAAATTTTACGAATCCATAGCAATTCTTTCTCGCCTTGTGCATCTAGTGGCATACGTGGGTCGTATCCAGCATGAACAAAGCGCCAATTATCCAAGACGATTTGTGTCGGTAAATTATCCATCCATTTAGCGTCGCTGTAGAATGTTCTCTTAGCCTGATATAAGTCTCCATCTGCTCTGATAATGTAAGAGCCCCAAGTTGATTTTCCACCTCTCTGCATCCAAGGTTGGTATAACTCAACAGTTTCTTCTTCAGTTATACTCTGAATTGCCATTTGCTCATGGTTGCCCTTGATGCAAATTATTCGACTATCATTGCGGACAAGTTTGATGACGCCAGCGGAATCTGTCCCTCTGTCTATCATGTCACCAAGACAAATCAATCTGTCTTCAGGGCCTAAGTCTAATCTGTGAAGTAATGCTCTAAATGTTGCGAGGTGGCCGTGTATGTCACCCATGACGTATATTTTGTGACCGT
>CEWG01067136.1_pt1 | contig 18319 bp, 10 predicted proteins | sample 361411 | NCBI WGS metagenome assembly CEWG01 (sample SAMEA2622173, study PRJEB7988) | marine metagenome | biome: marine biome (ENVO:00000447); feature: surface water layer (ENVO:00002042); material: "saline water (ENVO:00002010), including plankton (ENVO:xxxxxxxx)" | depth 5 m | reverse complement strand
GCCGCCGCGATTGGTGGCGCGGCAGGTTATGTTGGTGGAAAGATTACCGGTGCCGAAACGGCGATGGGTGACGACCCCTTTAAATTCCAAAACCCGTTTGGTGGAGCAGAACAAGCCGCTACCAGTGCTACGTCTGATGTAGTTGCACAAAACGTAGGAGCTACACCTGCTACTACACCACCTTCCGGTGCCTTACCTCCCGCAAGTGACTTATCACCTTTAAACATGACTCCCTCCGGCGGTTTAACCCCTCTTGAAGCACAAGTTGCTCAAGGTCTTTCACCCACGACACCTTCGCCTGCCGTAGGTACAGATTTTGTTGGACAGGCCGCCAATGCGGGAGCTGTTAGCACACCCGTAGCAGGGGATATTTCGTCTAGTCTGCTTCAACCTGAACAAGTTTCTGGCATGACAGCGGCAGGACAACCCTTACCACAAGGCGTAGATCCCAGTACTTTGAATATTTCAAACACTACAACTGCGGGTGATGTTCTTTCTGGAACAGCTACTCCGGACGTTACTCCGTCTTATTTACAAGCTGTTGATTCTGGTCGAAATGTTTTTGAGAGAGCGGGTGATTATCTATTTAGAGGCGGTCGTTCTCCCGCTGAAATTGCTATGGAGGCAAGCCGTGCGGGTATGGATGCCGCTCAATTAGCTCGACAAGAAGCATTATCAATGGGATTAACGCAGGGCGAAACTTCTAAATATGTTTTAGAAGCGGTAAACGCGGCTAAAGCCGGTGTGCAACCCGGCATGTTCCAAAAATACGGTCCTATTTCACTTTTAGCCGCAGGAGCTATGGGTGCCGCAGGTGGCTTTGAGACACCTGAAATGGAGCCTTTGTATGACCCCTATGGTGGTGCTACCGGCATGAGTTTGCTTGAGCAAAACAGAGCTATGTATGCACCCGGTGTCTTCCGATATGCCGCAAACGGTGGCGATGTAGCGTTTCCAAGAATGAACGGCGCTATATCTGGCCCCGGCACAGAAACGTCAGACGACATCCCTGCTATGTTAAGTGATGGCGAGTTTGTTATGACCGCACGTGCTGTAAGAGGCGCAGGCGGTGGCGATAGAGAGCAAGGCATGCAACGTATGTACGACATAATGCGTCGCTTCGAGGGAGGTGCTATCAGTGGCAACTGAAACAACACGTCAGATAGTACAAGAAAACCCTGAAATTGAGGCGTATCGCCTCGGTTTACTTCAGGATGTTCAACGCTTTATTGGCGGTCAAGTTACAGGTATTGATCCTGTAACAAAACAACCCGTCACGCGGGGCATGCCCCCTGCCTTTCAGGTTGCGGGCCTTTCGCCCATGCAACAACAGGCGGCTCAACTAGCCCAGCAAGGTATTGGCACATATCAACCTTACCTTCAAAGCGCTACAGACCTCATGCGCCAAGGCGCAATGGCCGCGCAAGATGTTGGATTAGGTGGTTTACAAGAAGCCTTTGGCGCTACCCGTGCAGGGCAAGATGTCTTACAACAGGCGGCTCAACAGGCGGCGGCTCAACGAGCGATGCCGGAGTCATACCGACAAGCGGCAGAGCAAAGTCTTCGACAAGCCACACAAATGGGCTTTGGTGCAACGGATGTGGGTCGTCAAGATTTAGCGCGTGCGGCACAACAAACTCAAGCGGCAACACAGCTAGGACAGCAAGGTTTAGGTATAGCAAGTCAAGCGGCGGCACAAGAAGCGGCTAGAGCGCAAGGCGTTTTAGGTGGTGCGGCTCAAGGTGCTTTGACTGAGGCGGGTCGCGGAGCTACAGGTATTTTGGGTGCTGGTCAAGCGGCGGCACAGCAGGCGCAACTAGCGCAAGCTGGTCTTTCTGGTGCGGCAGGTCAAGCAAGATCTGATTTGTTTGGTGCGGCAGGTCAAGCGGCGCAACAAGCAGAGTTTGGACGATTAGGTTTAGCTTCTCGTGCGGCAGAAGGCGCTCGTCAAGCACAATTAGCGCAAGCGGGTTTATCTGGCGGGGTACAGGCGGCAAACCTTGCGGCACAACGCGCTGATTTAGGTATCGGCCAACAGCAAGCGGGTATTGCAGGACAAACTGAAGCGGCGCAACGTGGCCTTTACGGTGGTGCGGCACAAGCCGGACAAGCGGCGCAAACAGCGGCGCAACGTATGTTGGGTCAAGCGAGTGTTGGTCAAGAAGGTATTCTTTCTGCTGGACAGCAGGCGGCGCAGGCGGCGCAAGGCGCGATTCCTGAGTTACAACAAGCGGCTCAAAGAGCCTCTCTTGAAGCTTCATTAGGTCGTGGCGGTCTTACAGATATTGCATCACGTGCTCAACAGATTGGCGGCATGGCTCGTACTGATCTTGCACAGGCCGTACAAGACGCTTCACAACAGATTGGCGCAGGCCAAGCTGGTTTAGCAGGTGCCGTAGGCACTGCACGGGATGTCGCGGCTCAAGGAGCGGCAGGCTTTGGTGCTTTAGGTCAGCAAGCACTACGACAATCTGGTCGCGCCCAGATGGGACTTAGAGGCAGTGCGGCTCAGTTTGATCCCGGTAGTCAGGTCAGTTCTTTCTTCAACCCCTTCGAACAAGCGGCTGTGCAACAGGCCCTGCAAGATATTCGCCGTGAGGGCGATATTGCTGGTCAAGGTTTGCGGGCACAGGCTGTGTCACGAGGTGCGTTTGGCGGATCACGTCAAGCTGTCGCGGAACAGGAACTTCAGCGTAATGTGTTGGAGCAACAAGCGCGGACAGCGGCCCAGATGCGACAAGCGGGCTTTAGCCAAGCTTCTCAGCAGGCGCAACAAGCGTTTGAAGCGGCTCGCGGTAGACAACAGCAGGCGGCGCAACTTACAGGTCAGTTAGGCCAGCAAGGCATCGCCTCCGCACTCCAAGCACAACAGCAGGCGGCTGGTCTTGGTATGGACGTAGCCGGTCGAGAGCAACAAGCCGCGACACAAGCGGCTGGTCTTGGTCTTCAAGGCTCTCAGCTTCGTGCTTCTGCGGCACAGCAAGCGGCACAAGCCGGGTTGGCGGGTACACAGCAGGCGGCAAGAGCGCAAGAACAAGCCGCTCGATTAGGTTTGCAAGCCGCAGGTCTTGGTGCACAGACAGCACAGCAGGCAGGCGCTCTTGGATTAAATGCGGCTCAACAGCAACAACAAGCGGCACAACGAGCGGCACAATTAGGCGTAGGTGCGGCACAGCAAGCAGGTCAGTTTGATCTTGCGGCGGCACAACGTGCACAGCAAGCGGCACAGCAAGCCGGTGCACTTGGATTACAAGCGGGTCAGTTAGGTTTATCTGCTGAACAACAACGCGCTCAAACAGCATTGCAAGCTTCTCAGGCACAACGTCAAGCCGCACAGCAGGCAGGAATTCTTGGTCTCCAAGGTGCTCAAATGGGCATGACAGCGGAGCAACAAGCCTTGCAGGCCGGGATGCAAGCCGCACAGCAACAACAAGCCGCCGCACAGCAAGCTGGTCAAATGGGACTCTCTGCCGCACAGCAGGCCGGTCAGTTTGGTATGCAGGGTGCGCAGGCTCAACAACAGGCCGCACAGCAGGCCGCCGCGCTTGGATTACAGGCTCGCGGTCTTCAGGCTCAAACAGGTCAACAGGCGGGTGCACTTGGGTTGCAAAGCGCACAACAACGTGCCGCCGCCGCACAACAAATGGGTCAGATGGGCTTGGCGGGAGCGCAACAAGCAGGTCAGATGGGGCTACAAGGTGCTCAACTTGGCATGCAGGGCGCTCAGTTTGGTCGTCAAGCCGCTCAGGATCTTAGCAATCTTGGGCTACAATTCGGTCAGCTTGGTCAGCAAGACATTAACCAGATGATTGCATTGGGTCAGGCTAGTGGTCAGTTCGGTCAGCAACTGGGTCAGCTTGCCGGTCAAGGCGCAGGCATGGGTCAGCAAATTGCTTCACTAGGCCAGCAACAAGCTCAGTTAGGCCAGCTTGGTCAGCAATTGCGCGGAACCGACATACAACGGCTCACGGCCCTTGGTGGTCAGGAGCAGGCGCTACAGCAGGCGGTTCTAGACGCACAGCGTCAAACTAACTTGCAACAGCAACAGTTCCCATACCAACAGTATGCGTTCTTGAGTGATATTTATCGTGGTACGCCGTCGTCTCAGTCGGTGACAACCATGTCACAAACACCTGACCCTAGTGTTGCACAGCAGATTGCTGGGTTAGGTATTGCAGGATTAAGTGCCGCGAAGGGCGGTCAAGCAATGGGGCTATTTTAATGAACACGTTAGACAGACCACTCTTTCGACAAATGGGCGGTCCAGCGCAGATGACTCCTGATGAGGCCATGATGGCCGTCGGTCAAGCTGAAGCGGCTGGCGCTCAAATGGGTCAAGAATATCTTGAAGGCACCATGCAATCGCTTGATCAAGCAGAGTCGCCTAAAGAGGTGATTGATGCTATTCGAGGCAACCAACAGCCACTAGAAGCGCGTTATCAAGAGCTTGCAGGCTTTGTAGGCGAGGAAGACGCACGCCAGACACCTGAAACGGTTCTGGCTCTTGTCCAGCCCACCATCATGATGACCGAAGAAGGCGCGATGGACACGGGCATTGCACAATTGATGCAACAAATGGTTGGTGACGTTGACATGGGCGGCACTGATATGGGTCAGGGCGTAGGTAGCTTGATGATGGCAGGGGCTTCGGAGGCTCCTGCTCCACAAAATTTTAACCAAGGCGGGGCTGTTGCTCACTTACAAACCGGATCCGACGGTACAGGTACGGTTCCCGCTGGTATAGCTGGTATAAACACCATCATGGAAACGTTTGGTAGCCTAGCCAAACCACCTAGCGCGGAGACCGTTGCGGGTTACTACGAATCCTTGTTACCCATGTACCAAAAAATATTGGGTGACGATGAGGAGGCGCGGCAAGCTAGACGCGCCGGTACATTTTTTGACATTGCACAAGCAGGTTTAAACTTGGCGGCGGGCGTGGATCCCAGAAGTGGTCAAAGTGTTGCGGGTCAACCTTTTGCCTCTCAGCTTGCGGCGGCGGCATCTCAACTACCTGCACAAATTAGTGCACGGGACGCGGAACGTCGTACAACAGATCGGGCACTCAAAGCGTCTGCATTACAAACAGCTATGCAACAAGCGCAAGGGGCGCAAGACTTCAAGCAAACTATTGGTGCGACTCTGGCAAAAGATATTTTAGATCCAACGTCTTTCAAGTCTGAGGCAAAGCTTTTAACAATGCCAGAAGGTGGTGTTAAGGCTTTCAACATTGATACTCAAGCAGGTTTTGCTGATTACCAAAAAGCGCTAGATGCTGGCGCGATGCCGTATGAAAAGCCAACAGCAGACAGTGACAAAGCTAACTTCAGAGTTTTGACTAACCTTGAAACCAACACGCGTGAGTTTGTTGATATAAACACACCCGAAGGTCAAGAGGCTGTTAACAAGGCGTCTACCGCTAATGCGGCGTCCACGACCGGTGATGTATTTAGCATTAATACAATCGCCACGGACCCCGGTGCAAAGACTGCACAGGCTTACCTAATTAACGGTGATAACTACTTAAGCTTCGACGGGGGTCGTACTTATCAAGATGATGATGGTAATACGGTGCCCATGCCTGCGGGTGCCGCTCCATTAAGTGACACCATTACATATCAAGTCATTACTACGCTGAACAAGCGTAAGAGAGCGGCTATGGAACTTCGTGAAGCTTTAGGTGTCGCACCAGATGCTTCTGAAGACGAGTTTAATACTGCTGTAATTTCAAACAACGCCAAAGGTGGCTCACGTAATACTGACGGCACGGTTAATGCTGTAGCGTTGACGGCACAGGAGCAGGCTGATTTAAATGCACTACTAAACATGACCACAGAAAATGCTATGCAAGCGGCATTAGAAGGAACCGGTCCTTTCGCGGCGTTTTCTGCTTTTGTAACAAATACGCTGGGCGGCTTTGGTGTACCATTTGCAAGCGATTTAGAAACACAATCTGCACGACAAGCCTTGCGTGGAATACGTGTGTTAGGACGTTCTGCACTTGTTGTGAACCCACGATTCCCTGTTGCTGAAATGGAAAACGTAGCGGAATTGTTCCCGGACCCCGATGCTATTTTAAGAGATCCTGAATCAGAGGCTAACAAGCTAATTGAACTGAAACGTCTTGCAAAAGGTCAGTTGTATCGCAATCTTTCTGAAATGGCTGGTGGAGTTTCATCTGAATTGATTCCAGATATTGAAGCTAACAACCGTGAGCTACGTCGCCTGTTGTCACTTTTGCAAACAGTTCCGGATCAATATAGCACCAGTGCTAATCAAGAAGGCGTAGTCAATGCCTTACGCGGTGCCTTGAGGAATAACTAATGGTAGATGATGACGATGACATCTTGTCAGGTCCTACGCCCATTACTTTGTCGCAAGACGAATTAGATGCTTTTGTAAGGGAACTGGGCGGGTCAAATAAAGCTATACCTATTTTAGCTCAGGAGATTGCGGCGGCTTTGGAAGAGGAGCAACCGGAGTATTTTACGGGCGGTTATGCTCGCCTGCGTAACGGAACTTCTACTGTTTTCGATTTAACGGAAGGCACTGCTGAACTTACGCCAGATCAACGGGGGCTTAGTGACGTAGACATTATCCGATCGTTTCTTGTAAACCCTGATGGCAAACCTATCCGAGAAGGGTCTTTTGGAGAAGGGTTTAAGAAAGAAGCGCCACGTCAGGTAGGTGCTTTTGGTGGGGCTATTGGCGGTGCAAAATTAGGTGCCGCAATGACCGCAGGCGTACCACCGGTTAGTCCACCCACTATTGCGCTTAAATTTGGCGTGCCTATTGTGACTACTTTGGTTGGAGCTATTGGTGGTCAGGGTGCTGTAGATTACTTTCAAGAAAAGTTGATGGGCGAAGAAGATCTTGTTCTTCCCGGCACTACGGCTGACGAAGAAATGGGTAAAACTGCGGCGACCGTTGCAGGTTTTTTTGCTACACCTTGGGCGATTTCCAAAAATGTAAACTTTGGAGCCGCGCAGTATTTAGACAATCTAGCGAAGATGAACGACGAGGTTGTGCCTCTAGCCTCTAAAGCTTATCGCGGTGACCAAGCGGCGATGCAGGCCCTGACTTCACCTGCAATGCGGGAAGCTTTACGAACCGGTGGTCAAGGTACTCGTAAGCTTCGTTTTATTCGTGGCTCTGAAAGAATGCTGTCTAAAACAGCCGAAGAAGCTCGAAAGAACCCTTTGCTTACTGCTACAGCGGAAGCAGGGTTTGGTGCAGGCGCTACGATAGGTGCAGGGTTTGCGGAAGAAAAGTATGAAGGTGAAACTATACCTCGACTTTTTTCAGAAACAGTTGGTGGTCTTACTACAGGCTTAACTATTCCCGGAATAGTTCGAGGCGGCATATCTATTTTCAAAAATTACGATCAGGTTGGCCCTTTTTTTAGAGATGTAAAAAGACGGTTTGATCAAGGTGGCATACGCGCTGTTGTGTCAGGTGTTAAAGAAAACCGATTGCAAAAGGCCACAGATCGTCTTCGCTTGTTGTTAGAGGGCAGTGGCGAAGATGTTGACTTCATCATTGAGCAACTAGAGGCCACGGGACGCGCTTTACGTGATGAAGCTGGTAATCCCATTGAGTTGACAGCCGGTGCAAAAGCTGGAAGTCCTACATTGCTGGCTATTGAAAAATACCTTGAAAATATCGCACCTCGTTTAGGTACTGATCGTGCGGCGGCGGCGGAATCCGCTATTGAGTCTATTCGAGCACAAGTCTTATTGATGTCTCAGTCGGGAGATCGAGAGGCGCTTGAAGCTTCCGCTCAAACACTTAACGACCTGTTTAACGCAGGTTTGACAGAACGGCTATCTGCTAGAACAGAAAAGCAGTTAGAGGCTTACCGTCGAGTAGGTGGCGAGGATGAGCGATCAAATGCAGAGCTTGGTCAGGCTTTGTATGACATTGCGTCAGCAGAGCTAAGAAAAGCTCGCGCTCAAGAAACAGAGCTTTGGGAAGCCATTCCTGAGTACACCATTGACATGATGGGCGCAGAGCGTCCAGCCTTTATGGACATATGGTCCCGACTTCCTGACACGCCCGAAAAGCGAGAACTGATAATCGCGGACCTCGCGCCTTTAAACAAATTTGTAAACCGTAAAGCTGAAGAGTCGCAAGGCTTTGAGACCATGATGGATGCGACATTGTCTTCTACAGAATTGGTGGACATGCGCAGTGTAGCGACGGAACTCGCTCGTACCTTACGGTCACAAGGTAAAAACAATTCTGCTCGAATTGCGGGAGAGTTTGCAGAAGCCATACTGGAAGATTTGCAACGCATTCCTGATGAGTCCATCTCTCAGGCATACACTGCGGCAAGAGAGTTTTCTAAAGCTTTAAATGATGTTTACACCAGAGCGTTTACTGGTGATGTTCTTGCTACGCAACGAACGGGTGCCGAACGGATTCCCGTAGAAACACTTATGGACCGTCTGCTTCGAGGCGGGGCAGACCCCACTTTGATGCGTATTCGCGACTTACAAAAGGTAGCTCAATTTGCGGCAGATGAGGGGCTAGAAGGCGCTGAACAGACGATGGCTAACATTGACACCGTATATGAAGCCATGCTTCGTAGTGCACGGGCCAAGGCCCTTGACCCTACTGCAACGGGGAAGATAAACGAAAAAGCTTTGTATGACTGGATAAGAGACCATTCAGAGTTGCTTGACATGTTCCCTGCACTCCGTAGCGATTTGGAAAACTTAAACACAGCTTCTGTTTTGTTGAACCGTACTAAAGAATACAACAGGCAAAAAGAAGTAAAGATTCGTCGCCAAGTAAACTTTCAAAACTTGTTGGGCGAAAACGCCGAAAGCCCCGTTTTTTCCGTATCTCAAGCTTTGTCTGCGGGTAATCGAGCGCCACTTAGATCGTTAGACAACTTGACCCGCGTGGCTATGCGAGCGCCAGAAGCAGAGCAAGCGGGTGCCAAAAAGGCGTTGCAAGGTGCAATTTTGGAATGGGTAATGACTAAAGGTGGCTCGACTGGGACACGATTTAGTCCATCCGCCATGTGGGAAAGCCTTACCGATCCTATTCGAGGCACAGGTACAGATGGCGTAAGTCTGCTTGACTACATGAAAAACAAAGGCTTGATGTCTGATGTGGAAGCTAAAAACTTAGATTCTATGCTTCGCGAAATGATCAAGTACGAAGCAGGTCTTAACGCGGGTACGATTGATCAGTTAGCCGAAAACTCAGGCCCTGTGTTTGACCTTTTCCTACGTATCTCTGGTGCCAAGCTAGGTACGATGGGTTCAGATATATTGGGTGGTGGAAATCAGTCACTTATTGCCGCAGGTGCCGGTTCTAAAGCGATGCGCGAAGTTTTCGCCAACATACCTTTGGCTTTGCAAATGGACGTAATGCTGGACTTGATTCGAGATCCAAAGCTACTGGCGATGTACCTTAAAAAGCCTGCTTCTGAAAAAGAAAAGCTTAACCTAGTTAACAGGGTCACTGATTACTTCAAGAAAAAAGGTTTAGATGTTACACGTCGCGGCGGTGCGGCCACGGCTCGTGAACTTGAAGAAGACATAGAGCAGGCGGTAACAGCACCCATTATCGAAGAAGAACCTGTACCGGCTCCTCCACCGACGCCCAGCGAGCCTTTGGTCCAGCTACCACCATTGCCACAGATACAAGGGGCACCACAACAAGCTCAACCTAACCCACAACAGCGCATGCAATACGCCGCGTTGTTTCCAGAGGACGAGGCTTCTCAGATGATTCGCGGGGGTATCGGTAGCTTAGGCTAACCACCCCGCAACATCCTCTCTCAAAACAGTGCCTGCGAGATTTATTTTGTCACGTAGCGCCTGTAAAATCTTTTCATCGATGGTGTCAGGGCACACAAAGTCAATGTAGGTCACGCTCTTCTGCTGTCCTATTCGGTGTGCGCGATCCTCTGACTGAAGCCTAATTTCTAGATCATAACTGTTGCTGAAATAAACAACGGTGTTGGCTTCTGTGAGCGTGATGCCATAACCACCTGTTCGGGGTTGTCCCACAAAAAAACGTAAATTGGAGGAAGGGTCTTGAAAACGCTCTACGATATCTTGCCGATCATCTTGGTCGGTTTCGCCATAGTAGGATGCTACGCTGTCGTTGCCGTACCGCTTGCGTAGCGCGTCCTCTATGCGGCGTATGTCGTAGGACCACGTTGCCCAGATAATGACTTTACCTTGGGTCTCTTCAGCCACGTTAAGCAACTCTTCAATGCGACTGTTTTTGATTTCCTGTATGTCACCCTCGTCTGGTTGAAGAAAACCACAGCATATTTGTTGTAGGCGCATGATCTGCGTCAAGACAGATTGTGTCGTAGACAACTCGCCTTTCTCTAACATCGCTAAAGCAAACTCTTGCATCTGTACATATACTTTTTTCTGCTCTGTGCTGAGTGGAATCTCTCGTCTCGTATACACTTTGTCCGGCAAATCAAGGCAATCTTGCTTCAAAACACGCAAACTAAACTCATCCAACCTATTGCCAAGCTCGTCTAGGCGTTGGTATCCAGTAATTTCTTGGAAACTATGCGCCCCTAACGTCCGACGACGGACCACGGCATATCGAGATTGAAAACTGTAATAGCTGGCAAAGCCTAAAGCCCTGTCATCAAGAAAGGCACACTGCGTGTACAAGTCCATTGGCGACTTAGAAATAGGCGAGCCTGTCAAAATGCGGCGGTACTTTGCTTCCCTGCCGACCTTGACCAGATTCTTGGTGCGCACCGCACCTTTGTTCTTAATAGTGGTGCTCTCATCAACAACCATAAAATTACGAGGGTTGTTGCGCAGATACTTCATCGCCACGTTCGTACCCTTGTCAGTGCTGAAAGCCTCGGTGTTCATGACCAGCACGTTCAAATGTCCCGCCTCACGCTCCGAAGGCACCGCAATCTTACGCAACGCGTCCTTGAATTTATTGGTAAAGTTGGGTTGCCAACGGACCACGGATCTTGGGATACGGTCAGGTAGGTGCCGTGGTATCTCTTGCTTTACCCAGTTGTCGAAGACACCTTTTGGTGCCACAACTAACACAGTATCTATCTCGCCTTCCTCAAATAAAGCGCCAATCGTATCGATAGTGACTTTACTTTTACCTGTCCCCATCTCCATGAAAAGCGCGTAGTACGGGCGTCTCCACGAATTTACAAAGGCGTCCCGCTGGTGCTCATATGGCTCTGTCTTGAACTGAAACATTTTTATCTCCAACGCTTGATATGCAATGATATATGATGCTATGGTCTCTTTCCAGCCCAAAAACAACGGGCCTAACCACGAAAGGAGACTAAAATGAGCGATGTGCTCTTGGATTTCATGGAAGCTGACACCCAGTCCGGGGCTTCCAACGTCGAGGCAGTATCAGACGGCGGACTGCAATCAGTGGCGAATCTAGCAATTGCTGTACGCGATAAAGAGGCTTTGATCTCTGAACTCGAAGGTAAGCTTAAAGAACAGAAACGCGAACTGTTAAAACTAACCGATGAAGACCTACCAGCGCTTCTGCTTGAATTAGGCATTACTAAATTTGAGCTGGAGGACGGATCAAAAATTGAAGTCCGACCCACGTATGGCGCACACATAAAAGCCGAAAACAAACCTGCCGCGTTTGAATGGCTTCGAGATAATGAGTTCGGAGACATCATCAAAAACACGGTGGCGTGCAACTTCGGTCGAGGCGAAGATGGCGCGGCTTACCGCTTCATCGAAGCCGCACAAAAGATGGGTTACTCACCCGAACAAAAAACGGATGTGCATCCCAGCACGCTAAAAGCGTGGGTGAAAGAGCGCGTCGAACAGGGGGAAGAATTCCCTATGGAACTGTTCGGCGCATTTGTCGGTCAACGTGCAACAATCAAGAGAGGAAAATAACATGGCGAAAGCAGAAGTAGCTGTGCAGAAAGACAAGGACATCGTTACGTTCGACGCATCGATGTTCGAACAAGACGCTGGTAAGGGTCTAGAAAACATAGGGCAAGATGATCTTGCATTACCGTTCCTGAAAGTATTGAGTCGTCAAGACCCAGTGCTTGACGATTTGGACGATGCGAAGGCCGGTGACATCCTGAACACCGTGACCAACCAGACGTTCAAAGGTAAAGACGGTATCTTGGTCATACCCTGTGCGTACCAAAGACGTTTTATTGAGTGGGCACCGAGGGGTCAAGGCACTGGTGCACCGGTGAATATCTTTACTCCGGATCAGGAACGTCCACAAACAGAACGTAGCAAGGACGACAATCGTGATTACGTTGTCGGCGGTAATGGCACTTACATTGAAGAAACGCACCAGCACTTTGTGTTGGTGATTGATGGTGAAATTGTCAGCACTGCACTCATCGCGATGAAATCAACTCAGTTGAAAAAGTCGCGCAAATGGAACTCCATGATCGCCCAGCGTACCCTTATGGGCAAAAATGGACCGTTCAATCCCCCACGCTTTAGCCACGTATACAAGCTAAAGACCGTTTCTGAAGAGAACTCTAAAGGTTCTTGGCACGGTTGGGAAATCTCGCTAGACGGCATGGTCGATAACGCGGGGTTCTACCAGCAAGCCAAACTGTTCAACGAGCAGATCATGGCAGGGGATGTGGAAGTTAAACACGCTAACGATGAGGTTGGTGAAGATAACGTTCCATTTTAGGGGTAACGGGGGGCTTCGGCCCCTCTCTTTTGGGAACAGACAATGTCTGATGCAAAAAAGTTTTCGGCTATCTTTGATGGCCTTAAAGGTGCTTATGGCACTTTTAAAATCGATAGTAAAAAAGCTGACGGCAAGAATACTGGTAAAGCATCCCTCCTTCGTGAACCACGGACCATGGAGCTTTGGGAAGGGCACCTATCGGGAAAAGGCAACAGTGTTGGGATTATCCCAATCAACGAGGATAATCAATGCGTCTGGGGATGTATTGACATTGACCAGTACCCTTTAGATCACAAGCGACTGATTGAAAAAATCGACCATGCTGGGCTACCTTTAGTGGTTTGTCGCTCAAAGTCCGGCGGTGCACATTGTTTTTTGTTTACGAAAGCTTGGATCAATGCAAAATTGATGCAGGATACCTTGCAACACATTGCGGCAGGGTTAGGATATGGTGGCAGTGAAGTTTTTCCAAAGCAGATTAAGTTATTTCTTGATCGCGGGGACGTTGGTAATTTTCTCAATCTTCCGTATTACGACGCTGAAGATGGACTCAGGTATGCCTTTAACGCGGATGGAAGCGCCGCGACACTCGAAGAGTTTTTTGCACTCTATGACAATGCCGCCCAGACCAAAGAGCAGGTAGAAGCTCTTACACACCAATCCATCGAAGACACTCCCATAGTAGATGGGCCACCTTGTTTGCAAACTATTTGTGCCAACAAAATAGGCGAGGGTGGTCGTAACAACGGCTTGTTCAACGTCGGCGTTTACTTGCGTAAAGCGCATCCCGACACATGGCAGGATGAAATCCTGCACCACAATATGTCTTATATTGATCCGCCTCTGCCGCTTAACGAGGTGAATCTGGTCGTTAAACAGCTTGAGCGTAAAGACTACGCCTACAAGTGTTCGGATATGCCTATCCAACCATACTGCAACAAAGATGTGTGCATCACCCGAAAATTTGGTGTGGGTGCGGCAGTGTCTGACATGGCAATCGCTAACCTGCGCAAATACAACTCCGTGCCACCGGTGTGGTTTCTTGATGTCAATGGGGTTCCTTTAGAACTCGATACAGACGCGCTTCTGAGCCAAATAGCTTTTCAAAAATCGTGTATAGAGCAGTTGAACTTTATGCCACAGACGTTGCCTAAGCGCGGTTGGGAAGGGCGTATCAATCAACTCATGAAGGAAATGTCAGAGACGGACGGTGCAATCATCGAGGTATCGCAAGATGCGTCAGTGACCGGGCAGTTTTACGAGTTTCTTGAAGAGTTCTGTAGCAACAGTCAACGGGCAGAAGACCGTGAAGAAATCCTACTACGCCGTCCATGGGTGGACGATGAGTCGGACTCCATCTTCTTCCGGCTCAAGGACTTCGATGCGTTCCTGCGCAAAAACAAATTTACTGAATTCAAATCACACAAGATTGCCCAGCGCCTACGGGACATCAACGGTGAATCGGTCGTGCTTAAAATTAAAGGTAAGCCCGTGCGTGTCTGGCAACTGCCCGTTAATGAGCTAGACCACATAGAAACCACCATAGAAGGCGCTACCTTTGATGTCGGTGAGGCACCTTTCTAATGTACCGGATCTTCGGGCCTCCCGGCACAGGCAAGACAACAACTCTGCTTAACATGGTGGACAAGTCTCTGTCTGAGGGAGTGCCCTCTAGTTCCATAGGGTTCTTTGCGTTTACAAAGAAAGCCGCCGCAGAGGCCAAGGAACGCGCCTCACGGCGCTTTGAGTTAGACCCCGACAAAGACCTGCCTTACTTCAGAACGATCCACTCGCTGGCTTACAGACTGCTCTCGATCAAAGAGCACCAGATGATGGGGACAGCACAGTACAAAGAACTGTCCGACGCCATTGGGTTTGAGCTAAACGGCACCAGTTACGTGGATGAATGGGACACTACGGTTAAAACAAGCGACCATCCAATTCTGTCCCTTATCAACCTTGCCCGCACAAAGAAAAACCACCTGCGGCAGGAATACAACCGGAGCAACATCAACCACACGTGGCTTGAGGTAGATTACGTCGCTAGTAGCTACCACAACTACAAGACGGCTAATAACCTTCTTGACTTTACCGACCTGCTACAAAAATTTATTGAGGAGGCAAACTTTCTGTTGCCCCACTTCGACTTGTGTTTTTTAGATGAAGCACAAGACCTTTCGCCCTTACAGTGGGACATCGCTCACAAACTGGACGCCAAATCTAAAAAGATGTACTGCGCCGGTGATGACGATCAAGCCATCTACGTTTGGGGTGGTGCGGATGTAGACCACTTCATCAACTTGCCCGGCGGCTCAGAAACATTAGAGCAATCGCACCGCGTTCCTCGTGCTGTACACGAGCTTGCCGAAAGAGTCGTCAGTCGTATCAAAAACCGTTTCCCCAAAACCTACCGTCCCCGCGATGAAATGGGTTCTGTGCAACGGATCGTGGATGTCAACCAACTCGACATGGCTCACGGCTCTTGGCTCATTATGGCTCACGCCAACTATATGCTTCACCCGATTGCCACTACGTTAAAAGAGCAAGGCTATTTGTTCTTACGAGGCCACGATCAAAGATCCATCCCCGAAAAGATGTCGGTTGCCATCAACGGTTGGGAGCAACTGCGCAAAGGCAGGGCGATCCATGCGGGTGCTATCAAAGCCATCTACTCGTTTATGTCGGGCAACAACATTCGGATCAAACGTGGCTTTAAAAAAATTAATGACGATGATGACGTGCTCATTGACCTTAAAACCTTGCAAGCACATTACGGTTTACTTATCGGCGCTGATATGATCTGGCATGAGGCCATGGATAAGATCCCCGATAAAGACCGTGCCTACATCGTAGCCATGCTTCGACGGGGAGAAAAATTTAATGCCAAGCCTCGCATTCGATTGTCCACGATTCACGGTACAAAAGGGGGCGAGGCCGAAAACGTTGTGCTTATGCCTGACCTTACTAACGCGGCGCTTGAGCAGTCCGGTGATGAGCTACATAGAACTTTCTACGTAGGCATCACGAGGACACTTAAAAACCTCTACATATTAGAACCCGATGACTATTTAAAGGCTTACGAACTATGACTTCAAACAATTCTTTTTTAAAACTGGATCAAGCAATTCGGAAATACATTAGGTCTGAAAAAGTACAACGCGAGTTGTTCGAAGACATAGCAACTAAATTTTTAAAGGCACAAGTCGAAACACGGTCAGGGTTTTCAGTAGACGGTAGGGCCGTGGGTGGTTGGGATACTCTAGAAGGTACCAACACACGATTTTCAAATGTCCTTATTGACAGCGTCATTGCGGTTATTGCCGATGAATTTAAACAAAGCCCTAGTGAGAAAAAAACATGACTTCCGATATGACTTCCATCCCCTGCCCAAAGTGCGGCAACAAAGCAAAAGAAATTATCCACGCCGCTGAGAACAAACGACGAGGGTGGTACTGCGAAAGCTGTAAGCACTACGAAATCGCAATCCTCAGAGAGAAGAAGGTAGCCTAATGACCGGCAAACTACAGATGGCAATGTTCCCACCCAAAACAGATTGGGTGCCTATTGCAGAGTTTCCTGACCTTACCGATGCAAAGGAAATCGCCATCGACGTGGAAACACGCGACCCGCATTTGAAAGAGCGCGGTCCGGGTTGGCCCACCAAAAACGGGGAAGTCGTGGGCTACGCCATTGCTGTCGCAGGCTGGTCTACCTACATCCCCGTCGGTCACGCAGGAGGCGGAAACCTCGATGCACGGATCACGGCCCGCTGGCTCAAGAAAGTATTCGAGTGCCCTGCCGACAAAATCATGCATAACGCACAATACGACCTTGGGTGGATTCGTGCCATGGGCTTCACAGTCAACGGCAAAATCATCGATACCATGATGACCGCCAGCCTAATCGACGAAAACCGTTTTAGCTACAGCTTGAACGCGCTGGCTTACGATTACCTTGGTAAAACCAAATCTGAAAAAACCCTGACCGAAGCCGCACGCAGTTTTGGCGTAGACCCCAAGTCAGAAATGTGGCGTCTGCCTGCAATGTATGTCGGCCCTTACGCAGAAGTGGATGCAGAGCTTACCCTTGAGCTTTGGGATCATTTCAAAACTATTCTTAACCGCGAAGATTTATGGAATATTTGGGAACTTGAAACCGAACTCCTACCCTGCTTAGTCGAGATGACTATGCGTGGCATACGCGTCGATGCAGACAAAGCAGAGCGCACCAAACAATCTTTAATGCGGCGAGAAGCACATCTACATAAATGTATTAAAAAAATCGTGGGTAAAGACGTTGAGATCTGGGCGGCTCAATCCATCGCCCAAGCTTTTGACAAACTATCGATACCTTATCCAAAAACAGAGAAGGGTACGCCTAGCTTTACAAAAACATTCTTACTCGAACACAACAGCGAGTTAGCCGGTTTGATCGTACAGTGCCGTAACGTTAATAAAACACACGGTAGCTTTATCGACGGCGTCATGAAATACGTTCATAACGGTCGTGTGCATAGCCATGTGAACCAACTACGATCCGACGACGGTGGTACCGTCAGTGGCCGTATGAGTTACAACTCGCCTAACCTCCAACAAATCCCGGCTCGCGATCCAGAGCTTGGCCCCCTCATCCGTTCCCTATTTGTCCCCGAAGAAGGTCAGCAGTGGGCGGCTATCGACTTCTCGCAACAGGAACCACGGATCTTGGTGCACTATGCTAGGGCGTTCGGTGAATCACGTAATGCACCCTTGGCGGGCGTCGATGAAATTGTTGAGGCGTACTGCACCAAAGCGGACACTGATTTTCATACCATGGTCGCTGAAATGGCAAACATTCCCCGTAAACAAGCCAAAACCATAAATCTAGGCATGATGTATGGCATGGGTGTCAATAAGTTAGCCGACCAACTGGATTTATCTATCGACGAAGCGAAAGCCCTGACCAAGCAATACCACGAACGCGTCCCATTCGTTAAAGCACTTATGCGGGGCGTCCAACAACGACTCGAAGACCCACGGTCCTCCGGGTCCATACGGTCCCTCAAAGGACGCAAGTGCCGGTTCGATTTATGGGAACCCGATACATTTGCCATGCACAAGGCCCTGCCCCGTGAAGAAGCCATCGCGACTCACGGGCCAACGACACGTTTAAAACGTGCCTATACCTACAAAGCACTAAACCGACTCATCCAAGCTTCCGCCGCCGATATGACCAAGCAAGCGATGCTTGACTGTTATAAAGCTGGTCATATACCCATGCTTCAAGTCCATGACGAATTGGCTTTTTCCGTAGACAGTATTGATCAAGCAAGAGAGTTGTCTACGATGATGGAACAGGCAATACCTATCGAGGTGCCAAATCGTTGTGATATTGAGATTGGTCCTTCGTGGGGGGAATGTGAGGACGTAACCTAAAAAAACCAGCTATTCTATACATTAAATCTTGCTTTATCTAAGATAATCGTATAGATTTGCTTACAGGACAGGGGAGACCCAATATCGCTGGCATAAGACACCGGTGTCCGAAAACGTCTAGGACAGGGTATTCCGACACCCAAATTGCTGGCGTAAAGCACCAGTGTCCGAAACGCTCAGGACAGGGAGGTGGCTCCCCGTAACATGGTCTGAGGCACCGGGGTCTGAAACGCCTCACCTATTAA
>CEWG01191203.1_pt1 | contig 18332 bp, 17 predicted proteins | sample 361411 | NCBI WGS metagenome assembly CEWG01 (sample SAMEA2622173, study PRJEB7988) | marine metagenome | biome: marine biome (ENVO:00000447); feature: surface water layer (ENVO:00002042); material: "saline water (ENVO:00002010), including plankton (ENVO:xxxxxxxx)" | depth 5 m | reverse complement strand
CTGGGCCTCAACGTGGCCGGTGTGGACCTGTTGGAGGGCAACGATGGACCCATGGTACTCGAAGTGAATTCCAGCCCAGGCTTGCAAGGCATCGAAATGGCCAGTGGAGTCAACGTGGCGGGGGCCATCGTCGATCACGCCATCCGAGAAGCAGGCTACGGGGATGTCGAGATCGACGGACTCCTCCGGATGCTTCCAGACGAAGGCGTCGCCACCCTGCAAGTTCGTCGTCACCCTGGATTGATTGGACGCACCCTGAAAGAGGTCTTCCACGGCGAAATCGAAACCTTCGCCATCGCTCGAAACTCGCACATGATGTGGAATCCTGAACCCCTGACGCGCCTTCGCTTCGACGACGTAGTGCTCTGCACTGGGCCAAGAACAAGCCTGCGCAATTCTGTCCGTTCGGCTGTTGAGCGTTATTCGGACCCCTCGGATGAACACCCCTTGGACCCTGGACCCGACGAAGCTGAGGTTTGAAGCCGAACGTTCAAGTCCAACCCTCCGTATGGACCAACGCCTTCGGGCATGGGATGCACGCCGCTTCGGCGGCAGGCGGTGACGCCAAATGGACGCGGGACCTTCACGAACACGACGGGCGCTTCGCCCCAGTCAACGTCGTTTGGATGAAGGTCAAGACGTGGACCTTCCACCTCGACTTCAGCATCTCGCAGGCTTGCCATGGCTTGATTGCTACCTTCAACAACTGCGTACGGAAGGCAAGTCTGAGAACACCCGGAAGACCTACCTCACCTCCATTCGACCCTTGCTCCAAACGCTGCTACCCGGCGAAGCACCTCTCGAGGGCACAGACCATATCTCGGTGAGCGAAATTGCAGAACGCGTCGAACCGTTGAACGGACGATTGGACCGGTGGGTGCACAGCCTCTCGGACCTCAAACCGTCGTCATTCAACACCAAACTCGCGGCAGCGCGCCATCTTCTCCACTGGCTTGGCCATCGCTGGCCGGAGCATTTGGTGCGCGCCCGAACGGGACGTCGCTTGCCTCGGACGCTCACCCGGCGAGAACTCAGCGACGTCTTGGAAGCCGCTCGATGGTACGAAGACCCGCTGGCCCGTATCGTGGTGACCATGATGCTCGACACCGGCCTCAGGGTCAGCGAGGTCTGTGACCTCGACCTTGACGCTTTGGATGTGGACGACCAATCTGCCATGGTCCGCTCAGGAAAGGGCGACAAGGACCGTCTCGTCCTCTTCACCGAACGAACCCTCCAGGAACTCAGCCTGTGGTTGGAACAACGGACGCTGCGTACAGAGGAAAGCAACGGGCCCGTCCTCGTCAACAGCCGCGGAGCGCGGCTGACGCCCCGAGGCGTTCAGCGGCTGATGGAGGATTTGTCGGTCGCGGCTGGGCTTCCACGCGGCCGCCTCACGCCACACGTTTTACGCCACAATTTCGCCACCGGGTTGCTCGAACGTGGAGCGGACCTCGTCAGCATTCAACGCCTCCTTGGTCACGCAAGCATCGCGACCACGCGGGTGTATTTGGAAATCGGCGATCAGACCCTTCGAGAAGTGTACCACCGGGCCCAGGCCGCGCGCGCAGCCATGCCTATCGGGACTGACGAGAAGACCTTGGAGGACGTGACGCCCTCGGCCAGCGTGGCCGGTGTGGACACGACGTGATCAGTTTCCTGCGCCTCGTTTGCGCTTTCGGATGCGTTCTGGCCCGACCCAAGAACGCGACGGAGACACCTGCTGCCCGACATGGTTGGGAAGCGGGCAAAATTTCCCCGACCTGCATCGAGAACAGTTCTCCTTCGAGGGAACCTCGACCGCCTTACGGAGGCGCCCGTACTTTCGTCGAGGCATGGGCCTCATTTGAGGGAAGGGTGCAAAGTGCTTGCGTCACTTTTTGCGGGACTTGAGGATGTCCTTCAGGGAGGGCGTCTTCAGCGTCTTCCCCTTACGGCCTTCCTCCTTGGCGGAGAGGACCTTTCGGTCGGTGCGGCCGGCCCTTTGGACGACTTTCTTGACCGATTGCTTCACTGCTGCCTTGGCTGCTGTCTTGGCTGCTGTCTTCGAGGCTTGTTTGACGGTCTTGGCTGCGGTTTCGCTTACCTTCTTGGTGGCGTTTTTCGCCGCCGTAGTGGCCTTGCTTCCTGCCTCTTGGGCCATGCCCTTGAGGATCCGAGCCGCCGTGGGAGCGCTGATGCCTGCCGCGGTCAATCCGTCGCGTCCTGCTTTGCGGATTTTGGCCACAGTGTTCAGGCCTGCGTCCTTGAGTTTCTTGGCGGTGGCTGCGCCCACGCCGGGGAGGTCTGTCAAATCCTTGTCGCTGCTCTTTCCTGCCATGATTGGTTCGCCACCCGGAGGATGAACTCAGCCGTTGAAGAACTTGTCTGAGGATACGAACCACCGGTGGACCCTTGAACCACGTGTCCCGTGGACGTTCCGTATGCCGAACACCTTGCGCCTCGCCGCTCAAGTGGTTCGGGCAGGGCCCCATCACACGGTGGACGCCGAAGGGCGGCTTCGGCCCCGTCGAGGCGAGAAGGGGCCTGGCGTGGTGTACTTGGGAGATGTGGCGACGGCCCTGATCCATGGCCTCCAAGAGGCGGCGACGCTAACCCTGGTTCGTCCACCAAAATTCGACGAACAACGTTGGGAGCTCGAAATCAAGGCCGGGGACTTGACCGTGCGCATCCACTCCCGCCCCTACTGGGGGTTTGGTTTGGTCACGAAAGGCTACCTCAACGTGTTGGAATTCTCGGGCCCTGAGGCCCCAAGGGACCGCGTGATTTTCGACTTGGCGGCCGCGTTGGGTCGGCTCCCGTGGTCCTTTTCATGGCCGGCCGCGGCGGACCGCATCCTCCAACGGTTGGAGTTCAATCGCTCGTCTCACGCCAAAGCGTGGAAGAACGCCGTTCAACGCGGCCGGGACGGATTGCGGGACGACATCTTGACCATGGAGGAACGCCGGGAAACCGTAGCCAAACGGCTCCATGCGTGGTTGGACGACGTCGTGGATGAACCGACCTCAACCCACCGTCAGCACCGCTTGATGGAGGCCGACGAGGATTTGGAGCACGCACGAAAAGCACTGAAAGAGGACCATGCACCTGGCGTGGAACGAGCGTTGGCTCGTGCCGAAGCGGCACTGATTGAAGTGGATCCGCTCGACGAAGCCCCCGACGGAGGTCACGTCGAAGGCATCACGCCCGTGTTGACCCTCGAGGACGACCTCGACGTGGTCGACCTCACGTGAGCCACGTCGCGTTCATAAGGAGAAGGCGATTCGGAGGGCTGAGCACCATGGCGAAGAAGAACGACGGCGGTGGCATTCAGCAAGCCGCGGGTCTCATCCGGTACTTCGACGAGGAATCGGAGCACGCGTGGCGAATCACCAAGTTGCAAGTCTATGCGGCCTGCATCATCCTGGCCGGTTTCTTCTACATGGTCAACATGGGCGTCGCCCAAGCCATCTGGCGCGCCATTTTCTGATCAGAGGTTCTGAATCAGCACCACGCGGCCATCGACTTCGGCCATCCGCCGTGCGACGTCAAGCGCCGTTGGCATGTCGGTGCATCCGCCCAAACTGAGCGGGGCGCCGTCTTGGTGAACCACGATTCGATGCCGCGCAGCGGCCAACGCCATTGGGTCGGCTCGCTCAAACATCCATGAATCGCCCTCGATGCGAATCAACGCCTCGATCGGAGCGGCAACCCCCATGGCCCGGCCATGCTCTTGAGTTCGCGCAATAAGGGGCGCTAGGTCCCGTTCAGGCCATCGCTTCGGCGCCGCTTTTGCGTTCAATTTCCGTTTTTTGTCTACGCCGCAGCGAAACGCTCGAGCCATGCCAATCCCATCCGGGTCGTCCGGAGACGCCCTGCGCTTTCCTGCCACTTCAGGTCATAAGCGGCTCGGTTCGATAACGGGCATTACACGCCCGTTTTGGACCCCTTCGGCCACCACCGAAGGATGGCCCAAGCCAACCATGCGCCTGCGCACATCGCGAACGCGACAAGGGTGACGGCCGGCATGATGACGATCAACAACAAGGGGGAAATGCTCCACGCCCTTCGTCCCATGGTCCACGTCGCCTGAGATTGTGCATCCAATCCAAGGCGAAGGGAAAACAAGGCCACGACGCCCGCAACGGCGACGACCGTGATGATCCTCACCACTGTACCGGTCACAGCCCATCCACCGTAACCTCCGAAACGAGGAAGCAGCAACGCAAGAAGCACGACGGAACACAGCAAGCTGAGGCTCAACCATGCTCCAAGCCCCTGTGGAGCGGCCATGCTTGGGCGGGGGAAGGAGCGTGGCACCAAGGCTAACGCCGCCGATGCGGCGAGCAACCCCGGACCCCGCTCGGCCTGAGCCGCAGGATCGACGAGAAGCACCGGAAGGAATGCCGCGAATGCAATCAGGCTGCCAAGCGCAGCAAGAGGCATCGACAGGTTGGTTTGCCATCCGACCCATGATACACCGAGAAGCAGCACAAAAATCAGCAGCAAGGCGTCGTTAAGGCTGGCTTCAACCGTCGGGACAAGGGGCGCTGAAGCAGCGACCTCAACACCGCCTTCAAGGCCCAGCATGGCGATGAAGGCAAGAGGAAGCACGACCTCTGCTCGTCCCCACCCGGCGTCTTCGTCGCGTTGGAGGGCTGCCCACCACAACGGAACGGCCATGCCCATGAGCACCAGGCCATCGCCCGAGACGATGGCAGCAAGCCGTTCCAGCACGGTCGCGTCGGACCCCAAGCGAGCAGCAAAGTGAGGCCAAGCGGACGGATTCGCGGCACCGATGAGCCGTGTGCACATCGCCCACGTCCACCCCACCACCGGCACCCATCTGCGCACCTGCTCCATGCTTGCGTTAGCAAACGGCCGAGGCCATGCCCATAGGATGAGACCAAGCACGAGGAGAAGGAGGGCGATTTGTGGCGTGCCCTCCATGAGCATCACGGTGCAGGTGAGGACCTTCAAACAGACGATGGAAGGGAAGGCTTGAACCCGAATGCTCGGAGGCGAGAACGGTTGCGATGGTCTGGAGGGAGGAGACCACGAGGGAGGAATTGGCTTCCACGCCGCTCACTCGTCTGGCCGAATCACTTGGCGCCGTGCCAGAGGCATGGTTGAACGTGGTTGAGCAACCGCTCCCCGAAACGCTCAGGGTCACTCCGGGCCGAACAGATGAGGCATGGACCGTGGCCCAAATCGAATCAATTGGTGGCCAGCGGATGCCTTGGATCAGCCTTCACCAAGCCTTCACCATGCCTTTCCCGCGTGGCCATGCGGAAGGAAATGCGCGGGCTCTGCTATCTTACCTCCACCAATCGGGAAGAATCACGCGCCAAGAGGCTGCATCGATGCTGCCGGTCGAGGTGCTGCCGATGGACGGTGTGGACGTCGCCGTGGACTTGTGCGCTGCTCCTGGTTCGAAAACGACCCAGCTGGCAGAAACACATCCTGCGGCCACGGTCATCGCGAACGAGCCGGTCTCAGGCCGCGTCAACACCTTGGTGTCCAACCGTGGACGCGTTTCGCTCGACAACGTTCTGGTCGTTCAGCACGACGGTCGCCATTTCCCTCGCGTTCCTGCACCGGGTGTGGACGCCGTGATTGCCGACCTACCATGCACAGGATCTGCAACAATGCGCAAGAACCGCGAGGTGTGGTGGGCATGGCGTCCGTCCGCTGGACGTGAATTGCATCACCTGCAGGTCGGCATCGCTCGACGAGCCGCCAGTTTGGTTCGCCCTGGTGGACATGTCGTGGTTTCTACGTGTTCGCTTGACCCGGTCGAAAACGAGGCGGTCGTTGCTGAAATCCTGCGTGTCTGCCCGTGGATGGAAGCAGTGGCCATTCCCGACGAACGTCTGCAAGGTTTGCACCTTCGCGAAGGCTTGACCAGTTGGAACCTGCTTGACGATGATGGTTTTCTGATGGAGATGGACAAGGTCGACGCGTGCTACGCGCCTCCAGCGGACGAAGACCTGCAACGCGCCCTTCGGTTGACGCGGCGCCTTCATCCGGAAGACAACAACACCGGCGGGTTCTACGTCGCCCTTCTGCGCCATCGCACCGAGGCAACCCCGGAGGGCGTGGCCAAGACCTTGGTGCCCAAGCGCCCTGGACAGACTCCCTACCTTCGAGACCTTCCTGGTCCAAGCCGACATGACGTCCACGGCGTGGAAGCATCGGTGTCCGGCCCGCTGATCGAGCACCACCGTTTGAGCGCTGATTTGGCCTGGTGGCGACGCGGAAAACGGCTTGCTGTGTCTCCACAAAGCATGCATGACCGGTTGTGGACGCCAGAGACCCCCGACGGCCGTGGAGGGCGTTTCCCTGGAGGCTCTTTCCATCCGCTCCGCGCCATCCATGTCGGGCTTCCCGTCTTTGCCGAAAATCGAGGCATGTGGCGAGTTCGCCAGGAAGGTCTCCCCGTCCTTGAACGGCATGGTGCACCGGCTTCGATCACCGTGGAACCGTCCCTTGTGAGCCGCCTTCTTTCGGGCGACGCGCTCGACGTCGATGACCTCCCGGACGGCGTTGAGCGGGGGTCGGTCCTTCTACACGTGGACCATGCCACAGGCTCTACCACGGTTCCGGTGTGGGTGCAAGCCAAGGTCACTCTCATGCTCGACGACGTTGAGCGACGCATGCTTGCCCTGCGTCTCTTTGACCGTTCCCTGACGGAGGAAGAGGAGTGAAGCGCTCACGTTTGTTGCTTTTAGCGATGCTTGGGCTCCTTCTCGCCGCCCCGTTTGCGGCCGCCCTCGAGGTCCCGATTAACACGGAACACGACCCTCCTGTGGTGGAATGGTTTCACGGAGAAGGAGGCGAAGATGCCCTTGAGCGGCTCGAACAGCAGGCGGCCGAGGGGCGGATTCGGCTTTTGCACTGGCGCCTCAATGCCGAGGAGGTCGGTTCGAACTTCCCTGACGACGATGCACGTCTTCGTGCCGATACCCTCGGAGTTGAATCCGGACCGGCCATCGCCGTGAACGGTGTGGTGCTGTCCGACCTCGAAGAAGACACCTTGGACAACGCATTGGACGGTCATGCCTCACGCGACGTGCTTACGTTCACCGGAACCATTGGCGTCCTCGAAGCAGACGGCGATTTGGCGGTTTTGATTCGAGGAACGGTGACCCCGCAGGAAAACCTCAGCGAGCACGTCATTGTGCTGGTCACCCTGACCGAAGACGGCGCACTGGACAGGCATGGTCGAACCGCGACCCATCTGGTTCGAGACATGCGCCCAGAAGTTGCCTTCGGGCGTGAGGCCGGGAATGCGTCAGACGTGCTTTGGACCATGACGCCAGATCATCTCGAGGCGGCAGGCGTCGACCTCTCTGGCCATGGCATGGGCTATCGCCTCAGCCTGATCGTCGTCGAACACGGCGTCGTCCTTCAATCTCACACCCAGACCTTGCCCAACCCGACGACCGATATGGACCGAAGCACGGCCCTGATTGTGCTGCCGTTGACCAGCGTGGTGGTGGTGGTGCTCATCCTCATCTTGCGCGGTGAAATGAAGACCGATCAAGCCCTTCCCGCGATTGGAGCCATCCCTTGGGACGGACAAGGAAAGGTGCAGGTGATGGTGCAAGCCGGCACCTCGCCGTGCACCGTGACGGGCATCGAAGCGGAACCGCCTTGGAAGGTCGCGGGGCGCAGCCTTCATCGTGACGTCGCACAAGGCGATATGGACGTGATCGAAGTCCGTCCAAGCCGTGGGGGCGACGCTCCGTTGCGCCTGCGGTTGTCCATCGAAGTGGAAGGAGAAGGCGGTTGGGTGCAGAGCTTGGACGTTGAGCGCACTTCCGAGGTGTCGAAGCGTTCATGATGGCCCCCGCACGAGCGTGGCTGATGCACGACCTCGACGCCACGGACCGGGCCATCCTCGGCGCGTTGCTTGAGGATGCACGCTACAGCCAACGCGAGATTGCTAAGCGCGTCGGTGTGGCTCAAGGCACGGTGACCAATCGGTTGCGTAGGATGGAAGACGCGGGCATCATCGTCGGCCACCAAGTTCGCTTGGACGCTGAACGGCTCGGATGGGAGATGACCGTCATCGCAGGACTTCGCATCGCCAAAGGGAAAATGATGGAAGTGCAACGCGCGATTGCAAAGGACCCACGTGTGTTTGCCGTGTACGACGTCACCGGAGATTACGATTCCATGGTGCTGGCCCGAGTAAAAAACAGGGCTGATTTGGACGACCTCACCAAAACCGTACTCACAAGCGACCACGTGACGCGGTCCTACACCCACGTGGTGCTGAACACCGTCAAAGAAGAGGGGGTCGCACTACCGCCCTTCGACCCCGAGGACATCGATTAGGCCTGAGAGGCCCTCCACGGTACGGGTTTCGGGTTTTAGGCACCGCATCAGCACGCGACGAACGTCCTCGTCAATCTTGACGTCAAACGCTTCCAGACGGCGTCGGAACGTGGTCTGAAGCCGCCCTCCAGTACGGTCCCAGTCCATCAAAACGTGTATGGCAGGGCCACCGTCCACGCCTCGAGTCCCGTAGGTTTCCACCAAGTGCGCCACGCGTCGTGCCAAGTCCCATCCGCGGTTGACCACCTCAACGGGACCCGTGATGCCCAAGGAACGTAGCGCGGACACGTCCCTCGGGCCCTCCACCAAAATTGGGCGTGAGGTGATCGCTTGGTCCTCCCTCAAACCTGCTAAGGCTTCGCGGGCCTCCTCGTGGCGGGGATGACGAGGGACGCGCGGAGCACGCATGCGTGCTGACATGCGCGGCGTGGTCATCAAGCATGTGCGTCTTCCGTGGCGCCACTAGGAAGATAGGCGCTCAACCTTGCCAGCACCGCGTCAATGTCCATGCCCTCCACGCGAACGCGCTTCTGGCGTGACGTGTGTCCTTCCACGATCGTGATGTCTCCGGCCATGCAACCCAGCCAAGCCGCCAATTGAGCGCACAACGCACGGTTGGCTCGACCTGCCTGCGCCCGTGCCGTCAATCGAACCATGACCCGCTGCCGCCATGGATCCACGTCTCCCAATGAGGCCTGAGCGGCACCAGGTTGAACCTGCAGGGCGATGAGAACGGCCCCGTCCAAGGTCGCCTGCAACGCGTCCTCCAGGGCCATGCCTCGGCGTGTGTTCGTAAAGCGCATCAAACGTCCGATGAATGAAGCAAAATTTCCTGAAAACCGGGAGGCCGGAAGGATGATGTTCAAAACGACGATGAAAGGCTCGCATTCCCACATCCAACAACGCTTAAGGAAGGCCCTCCCGAGGCCTCGAGCGAGGGCGTCCAATGGCTGCTCAAGACACACTGTTTTCGGTGCTCTACGACAAGTTCCTGTTTTGGGCCATCATCGTAGGTGTACTCACCTTCGGGGTGATGTTCTTTTTTATGGCGCGTTTTCGCGCAGGGATTGCTGAAGACGAGTCGAAAAGCCTGTGGAAAATCAAACCTGGGACTTTCCCACTTGAGAGCAGCAACCACGATGCAGACCGGAAGTTGGAGATTGCATTCTACGTCATCCCGACCATCTTGGTGGCGTGGTTAACCATCCTCGCCACTTCCTCTACGTCCGACGTCTGGGGCAGCATCCCTGAGGATGACCATCGATTCGACATCACCGTGAACGGCTACCAGTGGTACTGGGAGTTCGTGTACGAAGACCCACTGACGTGGGAGGACGAACATACCGGCATGGACGTTGAAGTTCGCCTCAGCGAAGGTGACGTGATCCTCCACGCCATGGGCTTGAACCCCCACACCGCTGTGGTCAGCATGGACGGGATGAAGACCGAGCATGCCTTCAACGGCAGCGACATGATCACTGTGGACGATTTCTTCTTCGATGCGGGCCTCCACTACAAGGTCGAAATCCTCGATGAGGAAAGCGCGGTGCTCCACACCTGGGAACACATTCCAGTGGGCCACATCTTCCGCACACCGGTTGAACCTCTCATCATCCCCTGCTCGACCATCGACTCCGCTGACGACACCTCGGACATGCCTGAGGACGGCGTGGTGTTCACCATGCACTCCCGCCCCATTGACGACAGTGACCCACGATACGTTGGCGTTCAGCACTCCTTCTGGCTCCCAGAGTTCGGCGTTAAGGAAGACTTGGTCCCCGGACTTGAGCAGGGCACGACGATGTACGTCTTCCCCGATGACGCGGGCATCTTCCCCATCCGTTGCGCAGAGTACTGCGGCCTGCAGCACTCTAAAATGGTCGGTGAAGTCAAGGTCGTGGCAGAAGAAGGCAAGACGTGCGACGAGGACGTTGGCATCAAGAAGACCGGCGGAGGTGAAGCTTGATGCGCACACGCGCCGTTGCCGTGCTCCTTGTGATGCTCGCTGCCTTGGCGTTTACACCAAGTTTCGAAGCCATGCCCGCTGGAATCGGCAGTGCCGGTGACGGTGGCTGTTCGTGCCACGGCGGCGCTAACGCCGACACAACCGTGGTCGTGACCGGCTTGCCGGAGAGTTTCAACGCCAGCGAAGTCTACAGTTTCACCGTCACCGTCGTGAACGACGACTTGCCTCGCTCTGAGCCCGATGCTGGCCGCATGGGCGGCTACCGCATCCTCGTGACCGAGGGCTCCGTGAGCTCGGTGCCTGAGTCCGGCGGCCAGATCATGGACGCTGGACTGACGCACACGGCCGAAGCCAACACCGTTCGCACGTGGGACTTCGAGTGGACGGCTCCGGGTGACGACGAAGCCACGGCCGAATTCACGATTTACGGCAACGCGGTCTCCGGTGGAGACGGACCCGGTGGAGACGAATGGAACTTCGTGAACTTCGTCGTTCCTGGCATCAACGCTGGGGCCCTGGCTCCTAGCGCACCGCCGCTGATTATCCTCATGACCGCGCTCTTGCTTGCGGTTGGTTTGATCGTGCTCGGTACGATGTGGGTCTTCTACCGACGCAGCCCTGAGACTTTCACAATGGGTGCCTTCTGGGCGTATCTGAAGCCTTGGCTGACGACAACCGACCACAAGGAAGTCGGTATCATGTACTTCCTCTACGGGTTCCTCTTCTTCCTCGTTGGCGGTCTGCTCGCCCTGATTTTCAGGATTCAGCTGTCCGTTCCCGAGAACGACTTCCTCACTTACGATCAGTACAACTCCTTCTTCACGCTGCACGGGACGACCATGATTTTCCTCGCGGCGATGCCGATGATTGCCGGTTTCATGAACTACGTCCTGCCGCTCCAGATTGGCGCCAAGGACCTCGCCTTCCCTCGCATCAACGCGCTTGGCCTGTGGATTTTGGTCTTCTCGACTCCTCTCATCTACACGGGCATCTGGACCGGCGAAGGTGCGGACATCACTTGGGTGATGTACCCGCCATATTCCTCGCTGAGCGAATTTGGCGAGTATGGAAACAACCCGGGTACGACCGCATTCATCTCAGGCATGGTCATGCTCGGTGCTTCGAGCACCTTGAGCGGTGTGAACTTCATCACGACCGTGTTCACCATGCGTGCGCCCGGTGTGACATGGTGGCGCATTCCGCTCTTCTCCTGGTCGGTGTTCGTTTCCGTGTTCATGCTCTTCGTGTCTCTCCCGGCCTTTATTGTCGGCGTATCCTTCCTGCTGTTCGACCACACCATCGGAACCACCTTCTACACCTTCGGCGGCGACCCAATCTTGTTCCAGCACCTGTTCTGGTTCTTCGGCCACCCTGAGGTGTACGTCGTCATCGTCCCCGCCTTCGGCATCGTGTCCGAAGTGCTGGCTACGAGCGCTCGACGCTCCGTGTTCGGCTACAAGTCGATGGTCATCGCTATGGCCGGTATCGGCGTGGTCGGCTTCGTCGTTTGGGGCCACCACATGCTGACTTCTGGCATGTCGCCCTCGTGGCGCGCGGCGTTCATGATCACCACCATGCTGGTGGCGATTCCGACCGGTGCGAAAATCTTCAATTGGCTGATGACCTTGTACCAAGGCAGCCTTGTGATGCGAACGCACACGTTGTGGTCGCTTGGGTTCCTAATCACCTTCACCTTGGGCGGCATTTCTGGAATGTTCTTCCCGGTGTCCGGCTTGGACGTTCACTTCCACGACACGTACTTCGTGGTCGCTCACTTCCACTACGTGTTCATCGGCGGTACCGTGTTCGCGCTCTTCTCCGGCGTGTACTACTGGTTCCCCAAGGTGACCGGTCGCAAGATGGACGAGCGCCTCGGCCTCTACCACTTCCTCGTGGGCTTCGCCTCCTACAACGCCGCCTTCTGGCCCATGCACGCTCTGGGTATGATGGGTATGCCCCGCCGCACCCACTCCTACCTCGAAGAGACTGGCTTTGCATCCTACAACCTGGCCGTATCCACCTTCGCCTTCATCTTCGGCTTGAGTCAGTTGATCCTCGTTTGGAACATCATCTACTCCGCCCGCAGAGGCGAAAAGGTCGGCAAGGACCCCTGGGGAGGATGGTCCCTCGAGTGGACCACGACCTCGCCACCGCCAACACCTTCCTTCCACGACATTCCAACCCAGCTTGACGCCAACGAAGGTCACGAGCATGAGGAGAAGAAGAGCGTTGGCAAGCGCCTTTGGGAAGGCTCCGGCACGGAGGTGACCCCATGAGCGGTGGTCACGCACACGTGGAAAACGCCATCTGGATGCGCGGATTGTTGATGGCCGGGGTGTTTCTGACCATCGGCGTCGTGGCCTACGGTGTCCTCGCAGTTGGTGTGGCCTCTGGCCTGCACGACGAGTACGACGATGCCATGGCTCACTACGATCACGCCAAGGACGACTACGAAGCCGCCAAGGCCGCTGGTGAAGACACCACGGCCCTCAAGGCAGCCAAGGAAGAAGCACACCACCACGAGATTGAGGCACACTTGAGTTTCCTCACCTTCGCAGTGGCTGGGAATACCATCCTCGTGATGATGATCGTCTATTCGGTGTTCATCGGCTTCGGTGGATTCGTAAACTCACTCAAACCGGATGCAGACCATGGTGATCATGACGACCATGGCCACCATGGTTCCTCCTCACCAATCGTACTCGCCTTCGGTGTGATGATCTTCATGATCGGTTTCCCCCGTTTCGCTCACGGCGCTGAAGGCATGCTGTACGGGCTCGAGTTCGAACTGATGGACATGGCCATGTCCACCACGGGCCTGGTCTTCGTGGTGCTTGGTATCGCCAACTGGTGGCAGGAAGACCTGCCCTTCGACGGTCACGGTGAACAAATCGCCACGGCCACCGAGGACATGGTGCCCTTCCGTGGACAGCAGATTCGCAAGGTCGGCATCTGGGTCTTCCTAATGTCCGAAGTGATGGTCTTCGCCTCCTTCTTCTCATCCTACCTTCGCATGCGCACCGGCTGGTGCACCGACTGGGCGATCAAGTCGGGCGTGGAAGCCTGTGCCGGTGTCCCGGAAGGCACCATCGTGACCGCCTCGGACCTGATCCGTGGCGACCTGGCCACGCTCGCGCCCGGTGCCATCAACACCTTTGCGCTGATCATCTCGTCCTACACCATCGTGCTGGCCCTCAAGGCCGCGAAGAACACCAACTGGGAAGTGTCCTCCAACCCGCTCATGGCGAAGTTGATGCCCACGCGCAAAGCCGCTGTGCGCAACTACCTCATTGCGACACTCGCCCTTGGTTCCCTCTTCATCGTGCTGAAGCTCATCGAGTGGAGCCACCTCATCGCGGAAGGTTTCACCCTCGCAACCCAGCAAGGTTCGATCTTCTACATCGCCACCGGCGCCCACGGACTTCACGTCTTCATTGGGCTCTTGGTGATGCTCTATCTCGTCTTCAAGGCTGACACCGTCGGCTTTGACGAAGAAAACGGTCAGGGCATCGAGTACTTCGGTCTGTACTGGCACTTTGTTGACTTGGCGTGGGTGGTCATCTTCCCCGCCTTCTATCTGTATTGAGGTGAGAAGACATGGGAGAACACGTATCCAAAATTGAGCAGTGGGTCGAAAAGAGTCCAATCCCCATGGACATTTACGCCCTGAACTTCTGGATTCTGATGATTTTCACCTTGGCCGAAGTGGCTGCGGTGTTCCTCGTTCCTGAAGAACAGAAATACATCGTCTGGAGCATCTTGATCGGCGTTGGTGTCGTCAAGGGCTACGGTATTGCAGCCTTCTTCATGCACTTGGCCGGGGACCCGAGACCCTACCTGTGGAGCTTCGTGTTCCCGTTCATTTTCGTCTTGCTGATGCTTTGGGGCATTGGGCTTTCGAACCCCGACGGAATCACCGGCCTGCCGTCGTGGTGCACGCCCTTTTCAGGGACCTACGCGACCAGCAACCCCTGAGGGTCTCTATTGCGTCGCACCTTGATTGCAGTCCTGCTGATTGCGACCTTGCTGCTGCCTACGCAAGCCGCTTCATACAACGGTATTGGGCTTTCACGTGCAAGCGTGGGTGACGTGACCCTCACCGACCAACACGGAGAAAACGTTAGCCTTGAGGATCTCAGTGAGGAACTGTTGGTGGTCGCGTTTGTCTTCACGCACTGCCCGGATGCCTGCCCAGTCATCACGCACAACCTCAAAGCCGTTCAATCCGGACTACCTGAGGAACTTACCGACCACGTCGGCTTTGTGTCCATCACCGTAGACCCCGTAAGGGACACGCAAGAGCGCCTGCTCACGTTCACCGAGTACCACCGCGTGAATTGGCCCCATTTGACTTCAGACAATGCCACCCTCGAGGACGTCTGGGCTCGCTTTGGTGTGAACGTCCAATCCGAGGTCATTGAGGCCCACGGGGACGGCATCGATTTTTCTCTGGAAGGGGCCACGGTGACGGTGGTCAACGCTGATGGAAACGCTTCCGAACACCTTGCACATCCAACAGGATGGAACCTGACGGTTGAGCACGCTGATGCGGCGGGATGGAACATCACCGCGAACGATGGTCAGTATGGTCACATGGTCACGGGCATCGAGGGTATCACATCACCCGATGATTGGTCGTGGTGGTGGGGCCTTCAACGCTGGAACAGCACCTCAAGCGCATGGGAAGAAAGTCCAGTAGGCATCGACGACATCGACGCAGTGACGTACCCTCACCTTGCGTGGACGGATTCTCGTCGCAATATCAGCGAGCTTCCCGCTCCAGCCGGGCGCTCATCTGTCCACGTGTTGTTTGCGGAAGGGGACGCCATCAGCAACGTGCTCAACACCACCTCTGCCCACCTCATGACGCACGGTGCCCTCCACCAATCAAACAGCGACCTCGAGGTCCGCCTGGATCCACAATGGGGGCACTTCCTCGAGGCCATCGACGGCAACTCAGCGCCCGCCGATTGGTCTTGGTACTGGCGGTTGGCGCTGTGGAACGGAACGATGTGGGAGGAATCCATGGTTGGCATGGATGATCTCAACGACACCATGCACATCGCCTGGTCGCCGTCCACGGTCAACCTCAGTGACCTCCCCACCCCAGGTGCATCCACGACTGGAAGCACGTCAGAGACCACTGCATGCAACGGCCATGGTTGGGTCATGGGTAGCGGAGCATCTGCACACTGCATGTGTGACGAAGGCTACCGATGGAAAAACGGCGACCGCATGAGCTGTGAAAGCAATGATGGTGAGGTTTTGGTTGGCCACAAGACGGTCACATTCATCCTCGACGACATGCGAAAACCCCGCATCCATTGGACCGGTGACGGATGGTCGCCGGATGACTTCACAGAAGACCTCGTTGAACTCGCCCAAGAGGAGGGCATCATACCGAGACCTGAACGCTCGAGTCCAAGCCCCAGTGTTGCGGTAAGCGTAGTTGCCTTGCTTGGAGCAGCTCTTCTCCTCGAGCGGCGCCGTTCATAGAGGAGAGGCCTCCCCCATCAAACCAAGCGTGGATCGCATAGCCTGGTAGTGCGCCGGATTTGAAATCCGGTGTCGAACGACTCGGGGGTTCGAATCCCTCTCCACGCGCTTGCACATTGTTCAACGCGGGGAACCTTCTCAAACCACGACACGCTCTCCCGACCATGCGACGGGCCCTCCTTGGTGCGCTGCTGGTGCTTTCGCTCAGCCTTGCAGGCTGCCTTGCCCCTTCTACAGCCGACTGGGGAGAAGGTGGCGTCAACGTCGTCGGTGACGGCATGAGCGTGACCGTAGTGAGCGACTTGAACACGGCACAAGTCAGTTCAGAGGTCGAACTCGCTGGCTGCGACAAGGATGGTGAAATCGGACCTGCCGCAAACCAAACCCGCCTCATTACCATCGAAGGACACTTGGCGGCTTCCACGCTGTACAACAGCCACGGAGAAGACCTGCGTGGGCTCTCCAACGCTGTGACGGCCTCCGTGATCCTCGAAGCGATGTCTTACGAAAATGCAGAGGCGGTTCCAAATGGTCAGGGAGCACGTGTTCCTGTGAAAAACTGGGCTGAGCCACTCTACCCTGAAACAGGTTCAGGGCAGAGCACGTCGCAGCGTACGGTCAATGTTGAGAAGGTGGACGGCGGCAGCAATGAGCCTTGGTTCGTGCTGGGCCTTATTCCAGGATCGGAACATGTGGCCTACGGCCTCGGTGCCGTGAACGAAGTGCACCAACCCATCCGCATCGAGGGGTATTTGGTCGACAGGGTTGATGGCACTCCACCCCAACCGGGCAGCTCTTCAGGGGCCAAATCCATCCTGAGTCAGCCCTGCACGCTCGATGTGGACACTACGAACAAAGGAACGCATTTCGTAATCGTTCACAGCATTACCCTGCCCGATGCATCGGTGACCATGGACGGAGAAGCCGATGACGAATGGGTTCTGGGCGACGTGCCAATCCTTGGCCGCGGCGGTTACCTAGTCTACTTCCTTGTCGTGGCCGTCGGCGGTGGCTTTGGCCTCTACGTCGTGTCCTCGGCGCGTGTCAAAGGCGCGGCAGCCTCGCAAGCCAAGGTCCTGCTTGGCCAAGAAAACATGGCCAAAGCCGAAACTGCTCGCAAGGCCCCCAAGCGGAAGGAACCCGAGCCCAGCCGCGCTGCGCCGCAGCCCAAGAAAGAGAAGAGATCCAAAAAGAAAGAGGAGTCCAGCATTGGTGGCTTCGATTTGGACGCCGCGCTCTCCACCAAGGGCTCGTCGTCGTCCAAGCCGGAACGCTCCTCGCGAGGTGCTTCCAGCGTTGTAGTTACGGACGAGGCCTCCAAGATAGCCTCGCAAAGCACCGTTTCTTCGCAAAGCTCCACGGAATCAAGCGCTCCATGGGAACCACCTGTCTCAACCCCGCAACGCAAGAGCGGGGGCGTGACGCCCATGTCCGGTGGATCTCCACGGTCGGCCCCTCCAACACGAAGTGAGCCACCCGCGGAGAAACCGAAGGTTCGTCGCCGCCGTGCAGTCCGCAGTGCTGCTCCTGAACCGGAACCTGAGCCGGAGCCCGAAGCAGCACCGCCTGAGGAAGAGGAATTCACCGATTTCTCATTCTGAATCCCACGGCACCGTCTTGGCACCACGCGCAATGATCTGCGCAGGATGCCACGTCAGCGTGGCAGGGAGCTGCAAGATGGGTTCCCCGTCGGCTTGAATGTAGGTGGGCAACGGCAACGGCGTGTCGCTTGGCGCCCCTGCAGGGCCGACCGGTCGGAGGTTGATTCGACGCACTCGATGGGACGTGATGCCCCAGATCCCGACGTGCTTGCCTTTCTTGACCGAACCCATCAGGTTCAGCATGCGCCAGCGGCTCAGCCTTGGCGCCACCACCAACACCGCTTCCTCGTGGTTTGGAGCCATGCCAGGGCAGACGCGGTAACCGCCACCAAAGGTCTCGCCTGTGCAGGCGGCGAGCAACGTCAGGTCGACCGTTTCTGCTGGTTTGTTGTCCATCTGGAGTTCCACGTGCCGACGACGCCAGACTGGAATGGTGCTGACGCCCAACCAGGTGTATTTGATCGGCCCATGCAACCATTTGGCCCGACGCAATTTGGCTCGGCTGATGGAGGAACTGATGCCTGCATCCGTTTCGAGGAAGGTCCAGCGAACGATTCGCCCTTCCTCCTCCGCAGGCCCGTCCCAGGGGTTGGCGTTGACCGGATAACCGCCTGATTCCGGGGCCGCAGGATGGGCTTCCAATCGCCAGGCTCCGCTCGGTCGGTCAGTGCCTTCCTTCAGGCACCGCAGGGCGCCGTCGAGGTCGTCACGCGGAATCCCGTGCGTGATGGCAAAATCGTTGCCTGAACCGAATGGAATCTGACCGAGCACGGCACCTGAACCGCGAAGGCCGCTGGCGACCTCGTGCACCACGCCGTCCCCACCGACCGCAACGACAAGGTCTCCAGGGCCCACGTTGCCCTCGCCGACGAGTTGGTGGGCATGGCGGGCGGCGTCGCCGGGCCCGGTGGTCATGTACGCCTCCACCTGCCATCCGTCGGCTTCCATGC
>CEWG01130475.1_pt1 | contig 18375 bp, 10 predicted proteins | sample 361411 | NCBI WGS metagenome assembly CEWG01 (sample SAMEA2622173, study PRJEB7988) | marine metagenome | biome: marine biome (ENVO:00000447); feature: surface water layer (ENVO:00002042); material: "saline water (ENVO:00002010), including plankton (ENVO:xxxxxxxx)" | depth 5 m | reverse complement strand
GATATACTAATCATTCCAACCCAAAGCATCATTTTTTTTGCTCTTACATATTTTATCTCTAATTTATCCATAGCTGCTAAATCCATTTATCAAAAACATATATTAGTTGCAGAAAACTTATATATACAATACTTGCATACATCAGATTCCTTGCGGCTTTTTTTGTTTTTTGTTGCATCAATTTGAGTGCAAAATAGAGAAAACAGCCCCCAATTGTAATTAAAGCGAAAGCAGCTTGTGCAGATAAGTTTAAATCTCCTGAGTATTTAGTGTAAGGTAAAATTGAAATAATAATAGTCCACAAAGAATAAAAAACAATCAGAAAAGCTGTAGTCTTATTTGGCCTTTCAGTAGGCAGCATTTTAAATCCTGCATTTTTATAATCTTCATCTACCATCCATCCTATTGCCCAAAAATGAGGAAACTGCCAAAAAAACTGAATCATAAATAAAATACCCGGTTCAATTCCAAAGCTTCCAGTTGCTGCTACCCAACCCAACATAAAGGGAATTGCTCCAGGAAAAGCCCCTACAAAAACTGATAATGAAGTTATAGACTTTAGAGGGGTGTATACACATGTATATAAAAATATTGATAAAGCCCCGAAAAGTGCAGTTTTAAAATTAATGTACTGTAAAATTAAAATTCCAAAAACAGCCAAAACAGTTGCGATTGTAGCGGCAACAATATTACTCATTCTTCCGCTAGGTAAAGGCCGGTTTTGAGTTCTTATCATCAAAGAGTCCTTATTTTTTTCAATTAATTGATTAAAAGCATTAGAAGCACCGACCATAGCAAAGCCTCCAAAAAATAGTCCTAATAAAACCTGGGTTTCTAATTTATCTGAAGCCAATAAATATCCAGCTAAAGATGAGAAAACAACACTAGTGGATAGGCGTAACTTTGTTAGCTGAAAAAAATCATTAATTATCTGGCCAATATTTAAGGATGAAGCTGTTAAACTATTCAAATGAAACTTTATCATTGATTTTAAAATGCAAAGATAATCTACAAATTGAGATTGTGCAATGGCTAGAATATTATTTTGATAAGATGTAAATTATTTATTGCAACCTGAAAGTAATAGGAATACTAAAAGGAACCCTAACAGGTCTCCCCCTTTGCTTACCGGGAGTCATTTTTGGTAGTTTGCCAATAATTCTAGCAGCTTCTTTTTCCAAATTTTTGTCAGGTCCACGCATTCTTATGTTAGTAATAGATCCATTTTTAGAAATAATAAAGTTTATATATACCCTGCCCTGAATCCCCATTTCTTGGGCTATTTCAGGATACCTAAAGTTTTTTCGAATGTGCTTGTTTATTTGTTCTTGAAAACATTGTCTTCTTTTTGATTTTGCGACTTTTTCACAGCCGGGGTAAATAGGAACATCCTCTATAACTGCAAATGGTACATCTACATCGTCAAATTCCTCTTCAACCTCAACAATTTCTACGATTTCTTCTTGATCCGTTTCTGTAGATTCAATTACTGTTTCCTCAACCTCTTCCTCATCTTCTACAACCTCAATAATTTCTGGAGCAGGTGGTGGTGGTGGTGGTGGTGGTGGAACCTTTATCTGTTCTGTTATGGGGACATCCTCATCATCATCATCATCAACATTTAAAGCCTCATACCCATATCCACTTCGATCATAAGTTTTCCACTCAATGGCTATCCAAGTTAAAAGTAAAATAGATGATAAACCTATTATAAAATACAGGCTACTATTCTTGGATAAATCGACATTTTCATTCTTTTTGGGTAGCATGACAACATCTGAGTTTCTATTGCTAAACTAAAAAAAAATAAATAATAAACAAGTTTTTTAATAATATAGATTTTTATTTCTAACCTTGAATTAATTGGAGATAGGCATTAGAGTCAAGTAACTGAGATATTTCACTTGAATCATCTATTTTAACTTTAATCATCCAGCCGGATTCGTAGGGATCCTGATTAACAAATTCAGGGTTATCTTCCAAAGCAGTATTAAATTCCATAACCTGACCACTTAAGGGCATAAATAAGTCAGAAACAGTTTTTACAGCCTCGACTGTACCAAAAACTTCTTCAATTAACAAATTTTCTCCAGCTGACTCAATTTCAACGTAAACGATATCTCCCAGCTCTTTTTGGGCAAAATCAGTAATACCTATTGTTGCAATTTCTCCATCGATTTTAACCCATTCATGGTCTTTAGTATACTTAAGCTGATTTGGAATATTCATTTTTAAATTTTTTTAACAAAGTAATATAAATCACTATTAGTTTCCAAAATTATAACGAATGGTTATTCCTGAGCGAATTGATGTTTGAGGAAAAGCAGTCGATATAGCGAATTCTGAAAAATTGTGATCGTAAAATAATAAGCTTGTTAAGTTTTTTGATAGGTTATAGCCAGCGGAAAATTTAATTGACATGAGTGTTTGTCCAGCTGTAACCTGGTTGTTGTCATACTCTAAATTTCTTAGTAATGTAATATTTTTTCTGTAGGATAAATCTGCTTTTAGGTTGAGATCTCCAGTTAGAGCAACTCTACTACCTCCCAATTTAGTTCTTATTCTAAGGTCTTTCAATCTATAACCTAAACCGAATATATACTCATTTCCTGTTTGTTCAGTTAACAAACTATTATCTAAACTTAATGAAAGGCTCCTATCTCTTCTTATCTCAGTTAAAATTTTAAGAGAGTTTTTTAACTCGATATCCAATCTGACTAGTGGATTAAATTGCTCTGCCAAATTAATATTGGAGTAAAATCTTGAGGTCATATAATTTCCAACACGATCTTTCTGAAAGACCTGGCTAGCATCAAACTCTAAATTTGATTGATAATTGGTTAATGTGTAACTAGATCGGTATCCATGAGAGATAGAAAAACGATTAAAAATTCGACCTAAAGATTTAATTTTCGTTAATCCAGTGTATGTAAGGATCCAATTTGGTAAAGGGGTGGACTGAATTGGATTCAAGGAGATTTTATTTGGGTTTGTCCCAGAATAAGCGGCTAAAAAAGACGCTATCATCACTCTTTGATGATTTTTATTATACCCCTCAGGGAATCCATCCTTGTCATTTACGATAATCCCTCCCAATGATTTTATCCTTGCTAACCTATGAGCAATAACAAGTCTATTATCTCTGAATTTTTGAAAATTATTATTAACAATTCCACTCCCTCCAGAAAAGGCAGTTTTAATTAAAATCGTAGACATTCCAAAATTGCCATATTCATTCGTATTTAATGAAACATATCTTTGGTCTTCTATTCGGTAATTTTCGGATAAATTATTAGAATAGCTTCTCTCGGCATTTAGGTCAATTGTAAGGTGTTTTAGAGGATTGAATTGTGCTGATAAATTCAGCTTATTGTTGTGAATCTGAACAAATGGCTCATTAAAATTCGGGAAATCCGTCAACCATCCTCTTTTGGCTACTTCATACCTAACATCTGCTTGACTTCCAAAAGTGAATCCAAATGAAGGATTAATAGTTCCAAAAAAACCTACATTTGGTAAATAACCTGGAATCACCTTTCCATTATTTTCAGAAAAATTGAATTGAACCCTTTTCAGAGAAGAAAGTAAGTTGACTAAAATTGTTGCACTTTTTTTAAACGTATTATTTTTTTTAGTTTTTTCATTTTCTTCTGATATCTGATTTCCTAAATTTGATCTAACTCGGCTAATGGAGTTGGCTAGATTCGATTTGGGTTTTAATCCTAGTATATTGTACAACCTATTAAATGATATTGATCCAGTAAGTGTTTTTGTGTTAGCATTTTCAATATTGTTAGTTTGCCCCAATTTTTCACCATTCTCATTGGTTACAGAAGCCATCGCATTTGACCCCCTTTGCCAATTAAAATCTCCCGTATAGTTATAATTGGCGTCAATAAAACTTAATAAAGGAATCAGTCTTAATGGAATTTTATAATTAAATGATATAGATTGAAAATGGCGATCAGACTGGCCAGTATCCCAAATTCCATCCCATATACCTAGAGTTTTATTTACACTTCCAAATCCTGCAGAGGATTTGTCCTCCGTAAGAAAGTTTCTGACAATATTATTATTTGTTGCAGTAAAGGTAAATCTTAATGACCTCGTGAGGTTGTGATTTATAGCGTATGACCAATCAAACAAATAATTTCTCAGCTGTAAATCAGGTAAAGGAAGTAGCTCAGCATTATTTGTATTATCCATATAAACCTGTCTAAAACGCTGACTGCTAAAATTTCGATTAATATTTGAGGTTATTTCTAAACTGCTTGGCATAACATTTAAATTAATCTCTTTAAACCATTGCAAATATTTTTTTCTACTTAAAAAAAGAATCTTTCGAAATGGATTGATTTCGATAGGTTTAAAAGAGTGTCCGTAATTAGCCGCTAACTGAAGGTTTTGATCTTTTTGGCTTTCGACCTCATAATCATGGTGAGTCATTTCATTATAAGCATAAGAAAAATCGAAATTCTCAGGGCTGTAAAATCGTGTTGGACGGTCTCCTATTTTATTTTTTCTTACTCCTATCAAACTAATACTTTTTCGTTTAGTGTAATCGATAGCTTGTTGTTTGATGGAATCCCTTTGGGAGCCTCTACCAGCAATATCCAATCTATCTTTAAGTAAGACATCCTGATAGAAAGGATCATATTCTGGTGTGATAAAAGTTTCTCCTAAACTCAAACTTAAAGGGATTTGTAATCCCCATTTTTTGGGTAGTAAAAGACCCGCATTAATATTAGTAATAAGATTGTATTGTTTCATATCCTCCCGATTACTTTGATTAGGAGTTTGGTCAATAGCCCCAAATCCTATTGTAGACATTCCTGCAGTTACAGCCAAGTTTGCAAAATCTGCTAGATTGGCATCTAATGCTCCTATAGCGGCCCATCCCCCTTGAGAATCAATTCCTGCTATTCGTAATTCATTGAACCAGACCTCACCACATAGCTTATCACCCAATTTTTGAGATGGGTTCTTTACCCCAATCATCAAGGTTCTAATAGAACCTAATGAGGGGTTTCCCCTTACTGCAAATTTGTATTTTTTAAAACCTGGCAAACTACTAATTGGCGAAAATTCGCTCACTGGATTAAGGTTTTCATCAAAGTAAGATACGCGACCAATATTACCGCTATTTATAGCAGCTGCCTTTAATTTGGCTAAGAGTTTTATTGATACTTCGATAGAGTTAGAATCTGGCTGCCACACCTCCTCTGCAGAAAGTCTATTTCCTATTGTTTCAGAATATTCAGTGGGTTTTAAGGGAACTTCAATTTGGTAATAATTATCCTTAAAGTCTGTTCCTAATCTTATAAATGCAACTAATCGTTGATCAAATTCATTGGCGGCACCTTCTCCAGGAAGTGACTCTTGACCTGCGATTGACTCTGCATGGATAAACATCTTTAGTTTTTTATACTGTCGAATATCTACATTCACATTTTTATAAACTGCTCTGTAATCCTTGGATTGTAAATCACAAACCCTAAAGGACATAGATTGTTCATTTTGTCTAACAATAGTATTGTTATTATTTACCTGTTCTCTCTGTATATCGGGTGGTAAAATATAATTTATTGGAATTCGGTTTTCATTTTCCAAAATGTTAACCGTACTAATATCAACAGTAGTATTTTTATTCACAGGTAGATTATCATTAAGTTTTTGATTATACCTTCGCCAGTCCCCTCTGACCAAGTCAAGAGTACCAAATCGAAATACAGTTGGCATAGTAAATCCTTTAAGAATCATTCTCATAAACCTGATGGAGCGTAAATCTTCTATTGAGTTAATCGCTTCAAAGTAGTCACTAAACTGGGTATCATCATAATAGCCTTTTTGAACTGGAATCTTGAATTGAATCCATCTTGTAGTTATTTGATCTCCATTTGGAACTTTTACCTTAACATTTTCGCGAACGTCAGTTATAAAAGGGTGATTTCCAACACCCATTTTTTTGGATATTGGAACACGATACTCAAAATAACTGTCAATTGTGTTCATGCTCTGATCTCGGTTAATATCCTCTGAATCAGGTTCAGTAGTGTTACCTCTGTTAGTGTTGGAAAAAGCTATAGGGGAGTTCCCTTGGGAACCATTATAATTTTTATACCGATTTAAAACCCCACCTTGAGCAGCAACAAAGAATTTATAGTTATCCCCCGCTGGATCTTCACTGGGTCCATTTGTATATATAAGCCGTTCTTCTTGATCGTTAAGTCCATCAAACCCTACATCTTGAACCAACCTATCCTCTGTAACTGTATTAAAAGCATACAATAATGACTGAGTTGAGGGAACTTCACCCCAGGGTGTTGAATAAACGAGATTCTGTCCTGTATTTCCAGGTAAACCATTTTCGAACTGTTTACGTCCATCTTTAAGGATGTCCTCTGATATATTTCCCAAATGGAAATAGAGGTCTCCTAAATCATCTTCTTGAGTTTCCAATTCACTGAATGTATCCAATAACCAAAATTCAATAAACTCGACGTTGGACTGCTCAAAATTAGTGGAATTAATTGGACGCATAATTCCCGCCCAATTTTCATCAATCGAATTTTCAAACTCTTCATTTGTTGAATTGTTGTAAGGACCTTTTTCTTGAGGATAATAAGCCAAATCAAGAGTATTTTGAACTGTAGTTGTTCCCTGAACTAAATCTTGTTCAGGAAAAATTTCTTTAATAAATATTCTCCTAGTTGTGTTAAGTGATACATCATCATTATTAATTCCTGTAGGTCTTCCTCCTGCATAAAAAATAGGATCAATTGAGTACCAGGCAATTTTTGCTCTTCCAAATCCAGATTTTAAATCGTAATCATTTATCTCGGATCCTTTGAAATTTTTAAATGGAACACTGGAAAGTTTCCAAGAGTTAAATCCTTTAATATCAATATTGGTTTGTGCGCCTTCAAAGTCATCAATGTAAACGTTGGTCTCTCCATTAAGCTGAGTATTTTTTGGTTTTCCTGCAATCAGGTGAGCTACCTCGCCTCTGAAGGAAAGGGACGAGGGAACATTAGTCTTAATAGTGGGTATTTTATTAACTAGACGAGTAACAAAAGGTATTTCAGTTGAGAAATTTGTATTAAACCCAATCATAGTGTTATTAACTGGCTCAGTTCCATAATTAGCTTTTTGTGTAAGGGGGTTTTCACTTAAGTTAAGAAGTGTGCCCCCAATAACTACCTTATCATTAAATTTATGAACTGCATTTATACCAGAAAATCTTTTATTCTGTTGGTTAAAAAAAGAATTGTTCTCAACTGATATACTGATTGGGATATTTGAAGCTTGTAGGGCAGGATCAATTATTTTTACTCGACCAATAGCATAATTTACCGTATAATCAATGCCCTCTCTCAACAACCTTCCAGCAGCAGTAACTTTAACTGAGCCTCTAGGAACGTTAAAGGCTCCAATTGGTATTCCGTCTCCACCCTCAGACTTGTAGCGTCCTTTGAGTAAAAACTTATTTTTTTCTGTATCCTCTAATGCTGCAGCCTTAGTTTTACTGTACATTTCATTAAAAACATAACGCTTTTGGTTTGAATTATATGTCGAAATATTTGTATAATTTTCTTTTTGGGAATTGGGGTTGTCAAGTAATTCGAAGAGGTATTCGCCAAAAGGCTCTACTGAAGGGAAAATAATTCTTCCATATTGAGGCTCTATTGTAATCCCAGGAATGTAATCGAAGAAACCATCACCCTCAGGTATTGGGTCTTGATAAAAATTTAGTTTATCTAAATTAAAGGTATTTAACAGTATACGGTCCTCCATTTCTTGAGGCCATATGGATTTGTCGATTGGGGTTAAATAGTTTATGGGTGAGGGATCTGAGTATAAAATATTAAGTCTAAAATCCTCCTGTGCCAATTGATAAGCACCAATATTGTAAATGTTTTTCATCATAAGATCCCATATTGGCTGTCGCACATCAGTGATATTGCTCTTTAGTAATTTGACAACTAAACTATTGTTATCAACTGCCTGAACCTGATTTGTCTGATTTTGTGTTATGCTTGTTCCTGAAACCCCACCATTTGCAAACTCTCCTACTTGATAAACTTTTCCTCTATAAGTGTACTGAAATGCCACAGCCAAAACCTCATCATTACTTAAACGCTGATTTAATGATATGTAACCTAATTGTGGATGTAATTTAAATTCATTTGAGTTAAGTTTTCTAGCACTTTCTAATATTGCATAATCAAACCCCTCACTAAAATATTTTTTATAAATCCCGAATGAATTAGATACTGAGGAAATATCACGAACACTTCCCTCAAGAAGTCCCTCCTGGTCAATCGCCTCTGGGTTAAGGCGATTATTGTCATTTGAGGGAGGTGATAAAGGCATTTTTCCAGTAAAGAAGTTTTCAATTACATTGTCTAACACCATTTTATTTGGATCACTCTCTCCCAAGTCTTGAAAACCAATTACATTCCTGATGTTAGTGGTTTGAGAGCCACGATTTGTAATCCAAACCTCAATTCGAGTAATTTGAATGGGAGAATTGATATAGGGGTAGTTGCGAAGGAATTTATCGTAATTTTCTCTAAAATATTGCGCCAAGAAGTAGTGGCGATCTTCCTCATAATCAAGTGCAAAAATATTAAATTCTTGGAGTGTTCCTCCTCCTTGAGCAACTACATTTTGGGATTGAGAACGTTGCTCTGAAAAAACCCCTGAAATATTCGTTCTTCCAAATTTTAAATCCGTTCTAACTCCAAACAAACTTTGTGCTCCCCTTATAAGGTTACTATTTAATGGCATACTAATGTTTCCAATACTTATATTTTGAATTATAGCATCCTCAGTTACTTTACCATTTAAAAAATCAGTAACATTGTTTCCCACTTGCATTAAGCCCTCTTTTGAAATACCATCTGCTTTGGATTTTAAATCCATTATTTTTCGTTTGGCATCATTGAAGGTACTTTGGTAATCGCCTATTTTTTGTTTGGCATCCGAAATCTTTTGACCAAACCCTATTACTCTGTCTGAAGCATCAGATAAATTAGAGTTGTTAATATTTGGAATAATCTCGGAGGTATCAGCCAATCTTGGCGGATTGAATTCAATTTTTACTAAATTTTGAAAATCGAAAGTAGATTCTGTATCATAATTAGCTGTAATCTGAAGGCGTTCACCTATTTTCCCCAATAAACTTAAGCTGATTCTTTGATCAAAATCAAAACCAAAACTTCTTCTGTTTCGGGGAGAAGCAGCTGGATTGTCATTTTTTTGAAAACGCACACCTAAATCAATTCCCACAGATCCTTGAGGAACTATATCTATTGTATTCCCACCAAAAATTGACTGGAAAAATTTGCTATTTACATAAACCTCTGGAAGTAAATTTTTTTGACTTTCACTTAGATTAGCTGAATTACCAGCCAAAGCTGCAATCTTTTGTTGGAAATAACCTTTCATCTGTTGACTAAGCACCATGGCTTGAAACTCCTTTGGAGTAAGTACTAAAGGAGCATTTATAGGGTAATCTTCTATAGTTTGACTAAATATATACATTTCTGTCTCTGGATCATAGGTGTACTTAGAAATGATACTTGAGGAAGAAGTTATTTTGACTTTCGACAAATCATAGCTAGTCTCATCCTGTGCTTTTGCTACATTCAATGTGGAGATAAAAAGCAGGAAAAGGAATCTAAATCTGAATAAAATATATTTACTTTCCTTTCTATAAATCAAAGGGTCTTAAAGTTTATTCAAGGCACCTTTTATTAGATCTTCAATTGTAATACTGGGGTTACCATGAATGAGATTATCAACAACTTTTTCAGAGGATTTTCTCGAATAACCAAGAACCTCTAATGCTGATAACGTTTCTTCTTTAATTGTATTGCTTTTTGCTATAGGAATTTCCTCCATTCCATGTAAAGATTTTATCTTGTCTTTAAGCTCTATGATAACGCGTTGGGCTGTTTTCAGTCCAATCCCTTTAATGCCTTGAATCTTAGGAACATCTTCTGTAATAATAGCTTGCTGAATTTCATTTGGTGTGAGAGAGGAAAGCATAGTTCTAGCTGTACTAGTTCCTATTCCAGAAATACTGATAAGAAGCCTAAAAACAGTCCTTTCAACAACAGTAAAAAATCCGTATAAAATATGTGCATCTTCTCTAATTTGTAGATGCGTGAAAAGTTGAATGTTTTCCTCAGATGATATGCTTGAAAATGTATTTAGCGAAATATTTACTTCATAACCAATTCCATTACAATCAATCACCAAATAGGTAGGTGTTTTTTCAATTAATCTTCCTTTAATTTGAGTTATCATTTACTATTTGTTTAATTTTTTTCTTGTGCATCGATTACTGCAATAGCTGCCATATTTACAATTTCATCAACCGATGCTCCCAATTGTAGTATATGAGCGGGATGCTTAAGTCCCATTAAAATTGGTCCAATTGACAGTGTGTTATCTAATTCTTTAATGATTTTATAGGTTATGTTTGCCGCATCTAAATTAGGAAAGATCAGGGTATTAACTTTTCTTCTATTCAGAATTGAAAAAGGAAATCGCTTTTCTAGCATTTCGTTATTTAAAGCAAAATCAGACTGAACTGGTCCATCAACTATTAATTCAGGGTGCAATCTGTGTAAATAGTCAACTGCCTCAGATACTTTTTTAGCCTCAAGAAATGGAGAAGATCCAAAATTATTATAGGATAAAAGTGCAATTACTGGTTCAATTCCAAATAATTTTACGGTCTGGGCAGTCATATTTGCAATTTTAACTAATTCTTTTGCACCCGGGTTTACATTAATTGAAGTATCAGCTAAAAATAACATACCTCTTTTGGTAAGCATTAGATTGGTAGCTGCGACCCGATCAACCCCTTTAATTTTTCCCATTACCTCAAAAATGGGCTTAATCACTGCTGGGTACTTTCTTGAAAACCCTGAGAGCATAGCATCAGCCTCACCCTCCCTTACCATCATGGCAGCATAGTAGTTTCTCTCTCTAAGGAGGCTATTACACTCGTATAGGGTTTTACCTCTTCTTTTTTGACTTTCCCAAAAGGCATTAGCATACTTTTCGCGACTTTTTTTGTGCTCATCCGTTTTTGGATCTATAATAGTAACATCATTAGAAAAATCAATTGACTGCATAAGTTTTTTAATTACGTTCATGTTTCCAAGAAGAATTGGAATTCCAATCCCTTCCTCATGAACGATTTGAGCTGCTTTAATAACATCTAACTGGTCTGCCTCTGCAAAAACTATTTTTTTGGGAGCTGACTTGGCTCGATCGTGAATCATACGCAAAATCTTCTGGTGTCCCCCAAGCCGCTCAGCCAATATTTCCTTATATTCCTCCCAATCTTTTATTTCCACTCTAGCAACTCCAGAATCTATAGCTGCTTTGGCGACTGCTAAGGGTACATCAACAATAAGGCGAGGATCAAATGGTTTTGGAATAATATAATCCTTACCAAAATTAAGTTTAGTTTCCTTGTAAGCAATATTAACTTGTTCAGGAACTGGCTCTTTTGCTAGAGCAGCTAGTGCCTTGACAGATGCTATTTTCATTGCTTCGTTTATCTTCGTTGCTTTTACATCTAGTGCACCTCTAAAGATAAATGGGAAGCCCAAAACATTATTAACTTGATTGGGGTAATCTGACCTTCCAGTTGCCATTATAACATCAGCTCGAGTTTGACAAGCTAATTTATAATCTATTTCAGGGGTAGGATTAGCCATTGCAAAAACAATTGGATCTTTTGCCATTGATAGTAGCATGGATTGATTGACAATATTAGGTTGGGATAGCCCTACAAAAACATCTGCACCCTTCATAGCTTCGTCTAATGTGTCTATGTTTCTATCTGTGGCGAATTCAGATTTATGTGCTTGTAAACCCTGTCTAGATTTCTTAATTACTCCTTTGCTGTCTAACATGACAATATTTTCTTTGACTGCACCAAAGGCTAAGTAAATCCTGGTACAGGAAATCGCAGCAGCGCCTGCACCAGAAATGACGATTTTAACTTTCTCAATTTTTTTATTGGCCAATTCAAGTGCATTGATTAAAGCAGCACAGGAAATTATGGCTGTACCATGTTGATCATCATGCATTATGGGAATGTCCAATTCCTTCTTTAGGCGATCTTCAATTTCAAATGCTTCAGGTGCTTTAATATCCTCAAGATTAATTCCTCCGAAAGTTGGAGCAATCGCTTTCACGGTTTCAATGAACTTTTTTGGATCCTTTTCGTTTATTTCAATATCAAAAACATCAATATCAGCAAAAATCTTAAAAAGGAGTGCTTTCCCCTCCATTACTGGCTTAGATGCTTCTGGGCCAATATCTCCAAGCCCTAACACTGCTGTTCCATTTGAAACAACAGCGACTAAGTTACCCTTGTTAGTGTATTTATAAACATTATCAACTTTTTTTTCAATCTCTTGACATGGAATTGCAACTCCTGGCGAATAAGCCAGTGCAAGGTCACGCTGGGTCCTATAACTTTTAGTTGGCACAACCTCAGTTTTTCCAGGATGGGGTTTAGCATGATAAATTAAAGCTTGACGTCTATGCTGATTTTTACTCATCATTAAATTGTTACTACTTCAAAAGTAGTAAAACAGCATTTATTAATGTACTCAATTAAAAAAGAGTGCTATAATCATCCTTTTAGAAAAGAAATATTTCTTTTTAATCCCTCAAAACGGGTTCTTTTGATGGCGCTATTTTTAAAAATAATGCTAAAAGTATCCTTTGTCATTTCCTCCCAATCCTTGTAGGTATGTTTAATAATTTCAGGCTTTGGATTAAAAAGGGGTTCATTGTGTTGCTTTGAAAAACGGTTCCAAGGGCATACATCCTGACAAATGTCACAACCAAAAACCCAATCATCCATTTTATTTTGAAACGCTTTTGGAATTTGATCTTTTAACTCAATTGTCAAATAAGATATACATTTACTTGCATCAATTTGATAAGGGGTCAATGCCTCAGTAGGACAAGCATCTATACACGCTGTACAGCTTCCACAATGATCCGTTACAGGAGTATCATATTCCAACTCTAAATCAACAATCAATTCTGCAATAAAGAAAAAAGATCCAGCTTCTTTAGAAATAAGATTGGTGTTTTTCCCTTGCCAACCCAATCCACTTCTTACAGCCCAGGATTTATCCATTACAGGAGCAGAATCCACAAAAACCCTTCCATTTATCTCACCAATTTTGTTATTAATGGCGAGAAAAAGTTTTTTAAGTTTATCCTTGATGACATAATGATAATCAGTTCCGTAAGCGTACTTAGAAATCTTAGGAGCATTATTTGATTGCTCAGTCTCAGTAAAATAATTTAATAATAAGGAAATTACACTTTTTGCATCGGGAACTAATAGGCGAGGGTCAAGACGTTTATCAAAATGGTTTTCCATGTAAGACATTTTTCCGTGTTTTTCTTCTTTTAACCACTTTTCTAGTCGAGGAGCCTCATCCTCTAAAAATTCAGCTTTGGAAATACCACAGGAAAAAAAGCCTAAGTTTTTAGCCTCAGTTTTTATAAATTGAGAATAATCAAAAGTATTCATTTTAAAATAATCCCTTCTGATTTCCACTAATCTTCCCCAAATGTTTATAAGCCAGTTCCGTTACTTCTCGTCCTCGTGGAGTTCTTACAAGGAATCCCTCCTGAATTAAAAAAGGCTCATAAACTTCCTCAATAGTTTCACCATTTTCCGAAACCGCAGTTGCTAAAGTAGTTATTCCAACTGGGCCCCCTTTGAATTTATCTATTAGTGTAGTTAAAATTTTGTTATCCATTTCATCTAGTCCGTTTGCATCAACATTTAAAGATTTCAATGAATATTTTGTTATATCAAGATCGATTTTACCATCTCCCTTAATTTGAGCAAAGTCTCTTACTCTTCTTAAAAGTCCGTTAGCGATTCTTGGAGTACCTCTACTTCTACCTGCAATTTCAATTGCAGCATTTGCTTTAATTTTAACATTTAAAATTGAAGCACTTCTCTCAACAATAGTTGACAAAAGTTCAGTATTGTAATATTCTAATCGATTTGTAATGCCAAAGCGCGCTCTCATCGGTGCAGTTAACAGTCCAGATCGAGTAGTAGCTCCAACAAGAGTAAATGGATTTAAATTAATCTGAACAGTCCGAGCATTTGGACCTGTTTCAATCATAATATCGATTTTAAAATCCTCCATGGCAGAATAAAGATATTCCTCAACAATTGGACTCAGGCGATGGATTTCATCTATAAATAATATATCTCTTGGCTGAAGGTTAGTGAGTAATCCAGCTAAGTCACCTGGTTTGTCAAGAACTGGACCTGAAGTCATTTTGATTCCAGCTGACAATTCACCTGCTAAGATATATGCAAGAGTTGTCTTTCCTAATCCAGGTGGGCCATGAAATAGAGTATGGTCTAGTGCCTCCTCTCTTTGATTTGCAGCAGCTACAAAAATCTTAAGATTTTCTAATATGCTTTCTTGACCAGCAAAATCATCAAAACTTTCTGGGCGTAATGCTCTATCTATATCCTTTTCCTCAGATGATAATTGATCTCCCGAGGGATCTAAAAATTCGTTCATTGATAACAAATATAAATTATTCTTAGTTTAGTCTTGAAACAAAAAAGCTACCAAATGGTAGCTTTTTTAAGTGGCATATAAAATTAGTGCTGTAATTCTTCTTCACCCTCCTTTAACGGAATATGTTGCGGAACAAAATCTTCATCTTGTCCTGGTTTAGAGTAGTCGTAAGCCCAGCGGTGAACTTCAGGAATTTTTCCTTCCCAATTACCGTGAATATGCTTAATCGGTGCAGTCCACTCTAATGTATTGGAACGCCAAGGATTTTGCTCAGTCGGTTTACCATAAAAAATACTATGAATAAAATTATAAAGAAAGACTAATTGTGCTACGCCCGCAATCAAAGCGAAAACTGTTATGACAATATTTATATTAGCTAAATCATCAAAATAGGGAAAAGCAGTATTGGTGTAATACCTTCTTGGTAATCCTGCCATTCCAATAAAATGCATAGGGAAAAATACTCCATAGGCACAAATTGCAGTTACCCAAAAATGTAGATAACCTAAGTTTTTATTCATCATACGTTTAAACATCTTTGGAAACCAATGATAAACCCCAGCAAATAAACCGTATAGAGCAGAAATTCCCATCACTAAGTGAAAGTGGGCAACAACAAAATAAGTGTCATGAACATTAATATCCAATGTACTATCCCCTAAAATGATTCCAGTCAATCCACCGGATATAAACGTGGAAACCAAACCAATAGAAAATAACATTGCAGGGTTAAGTTGTAAGTTTCCTTTCCAAAGCGTTGTTATATAATTAAAGGCTTTAACTGCTGAGGGTATAGCAATTAGTAAAGTTGTAAAAGTGAAAACAGAACCCAAAAATGGATTCATTCCAGAGATAAACATATGATGCCCCCATACAATAGTGGATAAGAAAGCTATCGCTAAAATTGATGCAACCATCGCGCGATAACCAAAAATTGGTTTTCTGGAATTAGTTGCTATAATTTCTGAGGTTATGCCCAATGCAGGAAGTAATACTATATAGACCTCTGGATGACCTAGGAACCAGAATAAGTGTTCATATAGAACGGGTGATCCCCCTTGGTAATGCAAAACCTCTCCTTGAATAAAGATATCCGAGAGAAAAAAAGAAGTTCCAAAACTTCTATCCATAATCAACAGCAGTGCTGCAGATAATAAAACTGGGAAAGAAACAACCCCAATAATTGCAGTAACGAAAAATGCCCATATGGTTAAAGGAAGACGACTCATGGTCATACCTTTTGTCCTTAAGTTCAATACAGTAACAATATAATTGAGTGACCCCAAAAGTGAGGATGCAATAAAAATTGCCATTGAGACTAACCAAAGTGTCATTCCAAGTCCAGAACCAGGTTGAGCTTGGGGTAAAGCACTCAATGGAGGATAAACTGTCCATCCTGCTGCTGCAGGTCCGGCCTCAACAAATAAGGATATTACCATAATAACACTAGAGATAAAAAATAACCAATAGGAAATCATGTTTAATAGACCTGAGGCCATGTCTCTTGCTCCAATTTGTAAAGGAATTAATAGATTACTAAATGTTCCACTAAGTCCGGCTGTAAGGACAAAGAATACCATAATAGTTCCGTGGATAGTTACCAATGCCAAATATACATTTGGATCCATTACCCCATCTGGAGCCCATTTTCCTAAAAGAGCTGACATTATACCCATAGGTTGCTCCGGCCAAGCTAATTGCATTCGAAATAACAATGACATAGCTATCCCGATAATACCCATAAAAAGTCCGGTTATCAAATACTGTTTAGAGATCATTTTATGATCTTGACTAAATATATATTTGGTAATAAAAGTTTCTTTGTGATGATGTCCGTGATCCTCCTCATCAATATGCGCCGCTACTGTTGACATAATCTATTTTTTTAAATTAATCATTGGATGAACTCAGCAAAGGTTTGCTGGTCACTAATCCATTTTTCAAATTCTTTTGGGGTTTCTACAATTATTTTCATTTGCATGTTGTAATGAGATGCCCCACAAATCTTATTACAAAGTAACAAATAATCAAAGACATATGGTTCTAAAGGTTCTTCACCTTTTGCTAATAAGTCTTGACTTTTTTCTCTTCTAATTCTATTTATCTTTTTAACCTTTGCCTTCATTGCTTCGGTTTGTCTTATTTCCTCAGTTGTTACTATTGGAGTAAATGCAAATTCGGTAATCATTCCAGGAACACAGTTCATCTGTGCTCTAAAATGAGGCATGAATGCTGAGTGAAGGACATCCTGTGAACGCATTTTAAAAATTACTTCTCTACCCGCTGGTAAATGTAATTCTTGAACTACTACGTCGTCAAAACCATTAGGGTCAGTCGCATCAATACCAACTAAGTTCTTTCCATCAAAGTCCTGTAAGAAGCGAACGTTAGCATCTCCCAGTACACCATCTTCTCCTGCATATCTAGCCTTCCAATTAAATTGCTGAGCATATAATTCGACAACTAAAGCTTCTTCATTTTCTTCAACCGTCATTATATCGGTCCATGTATATAAACCATACAAGATAAGTCCAGCTAAAACGATTACCGGAATAATTGTCCAAATAGCTTCAAGACGGTCATTATCTGCGTAGAACAATGCCTTTTTTCCTTTTTCACCTCTATATTTGTAAGCAAAATAATGCAATAAACCTTGCGTTATTGTCTGGGTGAAAAATATTATCGCAAAAGAAATCCATAAAAGGTTATCATACTCAATACCGTGCTCAGAAGAGGAGCTAGGTAACATTACATCGCCCCATTTCCAAAAAGAAAATAATGTAATAGCATAAATAAAAATCATAAAAGCAAACATCAACTGTCCATTCCACTGATTGTCACTATCGTCTGCTACTTGGGTATTAATTTTTTTTGGCTGAGATAACTCAAATATTTTTGTGATCTGCCAAATGGAAATCGCAACTAAAACTAAAACCGTAAGTGTCAAAAAAATCGTCATTTATTTAAACCATTTATAATTAATAATGAAAACGCTCGCTTTCACCCATAAGTGGGTCTCCCAATGCGTGTAGCGGTGCTTTCGAAATTTCTTTGAATACAATAAAAATGAATAAGCCCATGAAAAATAAAAATCCTCCTATCTCAGCTATTCCAATAAACCACTGGTCCCCTACTGCTGAGGGCATAATCATATTAAAAACGTCAATGTAATGACCCAGTATAATTACAATTCCTGCCATAACGATAATATAATTGACTCGCTTGTAGTCACTATTCATTAAAATCAACAGTGGAAAAATGAAATTCATAACCAACATTCCAAAGAAAGGAATGCTGTAGTCTTCAATTCTTGTAATAAAATATGTGACCTCTTCAGGAATATTAGAATACCAAATTAACATGAATTGTGAGAACCATAAATAGGTCCAAAAAACACTAACACCAAACATAAATTTTCCAAGATCGTGAATATGGCTATCATTAACTTTTTCAAGGTATCCTTTAGACTTTAGGTATATGGTTATTAATGCAATAGTTGTAATTCCAGATACAAACATGCTCGCAAAAACATACCAACCAAATAGAGTACTAAACCAATGAGGGTCAATTGACATGATCCAATCCCATGACATCATAGATTCAGTTACGATAAAGAAAACTAGGAATCCAGCTGATATTCTAAAGTTTTTTTTGTGATTAGAAATATCTGATGATTTGTCTTGCGCCAAAGAAAACTTTCTAGAGAAGTAACGGTAAGTTGTCCAACCTGAAATATAAATTAATGAACGAATTAAAAAACCTGGGACAT
>CEWG01060567.1_pt1 | contig 18432 bp, 12 predicted proteins | sample 361411 | NCBI WGS metagenome assembly CEWG01 (sample SAMEA2622173, study PRJEB7988) | marine metagenome | biome: marine biome (ENVO:00000447); feature: surface water layer (ENVO:00002042); material: "saline water (ENVO:00002010), including plankton (ENVO:xxxxxxxx)" | depth 5 m | reverse complement strand
TTTTTTCAGAGCTCGTTATATAGCCTATTTGTATTCTAGTAGTGCCTGGCGTAACTTTTGTGAACCACCAACTCTAACATTGATGATGCCGTTGTAGTATTCGTCTGTTTCCAATACTCGCCTATCAAACTGTTCTCGTGCTTCAATGTAACTCATTTCTGCTCTACTTTTGCAGTAGTGCAGTATTTCACGAGTGAAGTTTTTTTCGCCTAGTTGTTTTACATCTTCGTTCAGTCTATCTGAACTTCCCCAGTATTCACGCCAATCACTTTCTTTGTAGCCTCGACGTTTGTTCTTTTTGCCTTTTAATGGTGGCTTAGTTGTTTTAAATTTTGCTAACTTCTTGCCTACGTATTTTTGTTTTGTCTTTTTGTTTGTAATTAGATACACAAAGCCTTCGTATTCATCTGGTATGACGTTTACTTTTTTACCTTTGTATACCCAACTCATACACTATATAAGTGGATGTTTTCTTCTGCCTTGCCATTTCTGATTTTTACGGAATCCTTCCAATACTTCGGTGTAATGTTCCATAATTTCATCCTGTCTTGCCTTTGCAAATCTCATTAATTCTCTTAGCTCACGTCTTGCTGTGCGACTAGTATTTTTACTTGGTCGTGTTTCAAACTCCTCATTTGCTTTGAGGTAGTCCATAACTTTTTGCATCAACAAATCGTGAGTGTCGTCTGTCATTCTATTATGTCAATATCGTTTTCATAATTAGTAAAGCCATTTTCTTTTATAACTTTCATAACATGATTGACTCTACCAACAAGTTCGTCTTTGTGCGAGATAAGAAATACATTTTTTTGTCTTTCTCTACCCATTTTCTTAAGAACAGCTAATGCACTTTCAACACCAGCAGTGTCCATACCAGAATCAATAAGTTCATCAATGAATAATAAATTTATACCTTGATATAATGATTCCCAAACATCTCTAAATGCCCAACTCATGCCTAGTATTAGCCTGTTGCGCTCTCCTCTACTCAAGTTGTCAAAGTCTAAGTCTTGTCCTAGTTGAGTAATCTCAACAGACAAATCGTTTTGAAATTTAACTTGATGAGGTAAGCCTAGTTTGTCTAAATAATATGTAAGCCTATTGTTTAGATATGCCAAATTCTGATCAATAATTTTTTTACGTATAAAACTATCTTTATTGGTCAGGAGTTTAAGGAGAAACTCTTGATGTTCTTTCAAATTTGTCAATTGATTAACTGCCGTCCAGTCTATTTCTACTAGAGCTGTGGAAGTCAAGTCGTCTATTTGTGCCTGATAAGGATCTTCTTCTTGCGTTTTACTTATCAACGTATTCTTAAGATTATCTACGTTGTTTCTATGTTCATATGCTTCTTTTGCACTCTCGTAAAATGTATTTGGACGCCCATTTATCTGTCCAATCTCATCTAAAAAGCCCATAGTAGCTTCTAATTTACCTGCTACCTCTGTTTGATATGCAAGTGCATCAGTTAATTCTTTTTGTTTGCGTGATTCAATCTCTTTTTTCTTGTCTGCATGAAGTTCTTGACCGCAAGTATAACAAATAGCGTCATCTAAGTCTGTAATGTCCTTTTCTGCTTTATCAACACTCTTTGTTGCCCTCAACAATGCTGCTTCTAGTGTTGCTTTTTCTTTATTTAGGCTTGTTAACCGATTGTTTAGTTCAGTCCAGTTAGTTAATTGATCGTGTGCTTCAAGTTCTGCGTCAATATCTAATTTTTCTAGCTCTTCAATAGCAGTTTCTAGTTTACTTATGTCTTGTTTTTGTTTTGAATGCCATGCACGTTTCCTTCCAGCCAGCGTTTCAATACTTTGTTCAATTTTTTTATTACTAGATTCGATAGCATTGATCTTTAATGTTTCTTCTGTAATAAAATCTTTTGTTTGCTTTGTTTTTTCTTTTAAAAATTCAGCCTTTTCGGTTAATATTGTAATACCAAGTAACTGTTCTATGACTGCACGTTGGTCATTTGCTCGCATACTAAGGAAAGGTTCTGTATATGTGTTCAATGCAATGATATGTTTGAACATATCATGACTCATACCTAATAGTTCTGCTATAGACTTTTGTGTTTCTCTACTATCACCTTGTGATTCATCAACATTAGATTCGATTTGTTCATGATTGTTAATATAAAACTTAAGAACGTTTGGTCCTCTACCTCTTTCGATACGATAACTGTTACCATCTTTATCAAAATTCAATGTAACTAACATACCTTTGCTATTAGTTTTGTTTATAAGGTTGTTACGTTTGATATTGGTTAGTGCTTGTCCATATAAAGCATACGATAATGCATTTATAATTGTTGTTTTACCTGTTCCGTTTCGTGATCCAGTGTCATCACCTCCTTGGTCTAAGTTTTCACCAAGCACAAGAGTAAGCTGTTCCTTGTTAAAGTCAACTGCTTGGGTAACATTACCCACACTCATAAAGTTTTTTACTGTTAAGTCTTTTATTTTTATCATACTAGCTCATTGTATATGTCTAAAAGTAGTTTTTTGTCAAAACTATCTGTGTCTATACTTTGTATTTCTTTACTTACAATCTGATCAACACTTTCGAATTGTGTTATATCTAAGTCTGTGTTTATTTCTTCTAATTGTTTTTGTGGAATAAGGGTTATTTCTCTGCACCCGAATCGATCTATGAATGTTTCTTTTATAAAACTTGCTTCTTCGTAACTGATATCAATATCAAGATTGACTCTTAGATACATATTTGGCTTGATAAGACTCTCTTGTTCGTCAATCAACTGAGATAGCTTTACTGTTCTATACTTAGGACACTCTGGCCAGTTGATATATTCTGGCTCAGTATTGTTCTCACGGTCCAGTATCATCATACCACGGTCGTCATCCCATGCATCAGCATAGTTATGTGGGAAAGCATTGCCTATATAGTGGATCTTACCCTGTTTCTGCCGCTTATGGAAGTGTCCACTGAACACATACTCTTGGTTCTTGAAGTGTTCTGACTTCAGCTCACCATGATCTGGCATCTGCACCATGGCATTCATATAGAAACTGGGTAGTTCGAAGTGTCCAAACAAGTATTTGGCTTGTAACTTCTCTATTCTGCGCCATTCATCGCCTACTAACCACGGAACTAGTGCTACATCTTCTATAACTTGCATTTCATCTACCACAGTAATGCCTGGTATGTGCTTTGCAAACTCTGTTGACTTTACATCACGTTTGTCTTTGTAATACAAGTCGTGGTTACCAGCGAACATATAGAACTTATCAAAACCATTACCTAGTTTTTCTAACAACTTAATAGTTGTATCCATGGTTGTTAGGTTAAGACTGTTCCTATTATGGTGCCAATCGCCACAAAAAATGCCTGTTTCACATTTATTGGCTTGTGCTTGTTCAATATACCAGTCTATATAGTTTTCACAGTCATGGTTATGAACTCGCGAGTTACCCTTCATACCTAAATGTATGTCAGTAAACACTGCTGCTTTGTTAAACAAATAATTTCTCCGTATTGAATACTACTATAACAAGAAGATCAAATAAGATCAACCTGATTTTTGCTCTTCTTGTCTCTTTAATGCTGCTTCCCATTCGCCTTGGTGAAGTCTTGTATAGCTTGGACTATAATCGTTCATTTCAAGTATGTCATCACGTATGTTCTGATTACGTTTTTCTAAATTAATGACACGCACAAAGCTATTAGTAACAGCAGCGGTATAATAAGCAAAAGGATTGTTGGATTTACTTTCATCAAATTGTAGTCCTATCTGTGCTAATTGCAAAATTGCTTGACCTTTCATTTCGTCTTTGTAGGTATAACCTCTAACATTACCTCTTGTAGAGTATCTATCTACAAGTTTCAACCACATCATTGCAAGTTTGTTAGTTGCTTTACCATGTTCTTTACTAAAATGACCATTTTCCATGCCTCCTAACCAATGTGACTTGCCTATACAAACTAAATTATCGTTTTCATCAAACTTATAATGTTGGAAAGGCGGAAAGTTAAGTTTTGTTTTATGATCTGCAATAGTTTTTGGATTTTTCTTTCGTCCTGGTTCGTCTGGTATGTGATCAAACATCATTATACGAAACACTAGATCGGTTTTTTGTATTGATCTATAGTCTACTTCAAATTCAGCAAGTTTAACCTTCTTGCCATCAGCCTTTGCAGCTTCATATGCTGTTTGACCTTGTTTTTTTGCTTTGTTTCTCTTAGCTTCTGCTATTGTCCTTATATTAATTTTTTCTATTTCTGGTAGAATAATATCATAATTTGCATATTCTGGGGATACATAACTACAAAATGTTGCTTTAGACTTATGTATTTCTGCTAACATGTCTTTGTTGTTTAAATAATTTACTTTCCTGGCCAAATTTCGACTCCTTTTGTAACATAATAAACTATGCACTTAATTTTGTCAACTAAATAATGTATAGGAGATAATAATGGCCGATACCTTTCAAACAAGACCAGCAAGTAATGGAAGCGAACTATCACAGTTCAATGCTAACAATACCTATACTAAAGAAAATATAGGTGATCTTACTGGCTCAAATGCACATCAACTTATGAGTAGACATCGAGCAAGAAACATTCCTGCTGGTGCCGAACCACTGAAGCGTGATGCCCAAATAGCATCAATGGCTCCACTTAACACTGATATTGGTGATGATTGGCGTGTAAAAATAAGTGTTCCTGATCTTGCCACTTTTAGATCTAGTCCTTTATTAACTCCTTTAGCTGACACAGGGTATAATGTTGTATTTCCTATAGTGCCTGTTATTGCTGTGCAATACATGGCAACATATGATAGCATTGCCCCTGTTCATACTAACTATACTTATCCTCAATATGTAAACAGTAGTGTAAATGAGATTGCTATCACTGGTGAATTTCCTGTGCAGAGTGAAGAAGAAGGCAGATATTGGTTAGCAACAACACATTTCTTTAGAAGTGTTACAAAAATGTTTTATGGTAATAGCAGTAACAAAGGTGCACCGCCTCCATTATGCAAATTGAACGGGTATGGTGACTTTGTTTTGAATAATGTTCCTGTTGTGGTTACTAGTTTTGTAAGTGACTTACCAAATAATGTAGATTACATTCGTGTTCCTGTAGAGAATGCACAAGAAATTGGAACATATGCTCCAAGATACCAAATGGTTCCTCGTAATAGCACTATTGCAATTACTGTGCGTCCAACATACAGCAGAGGTAGGATATCAGAATTCAGCTTAGATAAGTTTGTTAATGGCGATCTAACAGATAAAGGATTTATTTAATGGCAAGTTATGTAAAAAGCAGTCCGTATAACAACACTGAAATCACAGAAACTGGTGAACTAGATATTTTAAAAATAAGATCAGTGCCAGCTGACGATGATGATTTTTTATATACAATAGAAGCACAATATAATTTCCGTCCGGACTTACTTGCACATGACTTGTATGGCACTTCAAAGCTATGGTGGGTGTTTGCACAACGTAATATGGATGTTTTGAAAGACCCTGTGTTTGATATGAAAGCAGGAACAAAAATATTCTTGCCAAAACAGAGTGCATTACAGAAAACTTTAGGCATCTAATGACTATTAAACCTAACATTTTGCATCAATTTGCAAGTTTCAACAATGTCTTTACCTTATCGGTGTTGACTGTTGACGAAGTTAACATGCCAGATGAAACTTATAGAGTAAGTGAACCTGTTTTACAGATTCTTAGGAGCGGTGGCGGTGCTGATAATAAAGTTACAACAGTATATGAAGATGCAATAGGTAAAAAATTAGAATATTTCATAGATGATGTATCTATAGAAGGACTTATGGTTCCAAATAGTAAAACAAGAACAACAAATGCAACTTTTATTGAATTTAGTGTTACAGAACCTTATAGTATGGGGTTGTTTTTACAAACATTACAAATAGCAGCAACAACAGCAGGGTATACAAACTATTTGCAAGCACCATTCTTGTTAACAGTTGAATTTATTGGTTATGACGATGATGGAGATATACTTGTAGTTGAAGATGGTCGTAATTTGAAAAGAATGTTTCCTTTAAAATTTACAAGTGTTGAATTTGGTGTTAATGAAAAAGGAAGCATGTATCAAGTTGAAGCCATTCCGTGGAATGAACAAGCATTTTTAGATAGTGTAGAAAGAACCAATACAGATTTAGCATTAAAAGGAAATTCTGTAGTTGAAGTTTTACAAAACGGTGAACAAAGTTTAACAACCATTCTAAACGGTAGGTTTGAAGAATTACGAAAAGCAAATAAACTAAGAAGTGCTGACGAAGTTGTAATAAGTTTCCCCAATCAGTTTGCTACTGGATTATCACCAGCACAAAGACTCAGCAATAACGATCAAGGCGCTACAGTTCCTGGTAGAAGTTCTAGAAGATCAGGTGGAGGATTGTTTGGCAACATTCTTAAAGGTGCTGTTGGTGGAATTATTGGTGGAGCATTGACTGGAAACAAAAATGTTGGTGAAAATGCCTTAGGAGGAGCACTTGGAGGTGCATTAGGAGGAGGCTTTGCTGGCGGACTAAGTGCAAGTATAGGCGGATTATTGACAAGTTTCAAAGAAGGAGATATAAACGGCCTGTTTCAAGGCATAACCGGCTTCCTTGGAGCACAAGCACCACAAGACTTTGAAGCATTTATTAGTATGATTACTGGCCAAGTGTTTACAAAAAGCAGTATTGGTGAAGGACTATCTAGATTATCTCAAGATTCGGGTAGTGTTAATGTTTTAGGTGGAAGTAAAATTATAGATGCTTTTACAGATATGGGTCAAGCACCTATGGCACAAACTGGACAAGTATATGATAGTAAAAACAAGGTAATGACACGAGCTAAAAACGTAATTAGTCCAGACGAACGTGTATTTGCTTTTCCAAGTGGATCTAAAGTTACAAGAGTAATTGAAGAAGTGATGCTTACAAGCGATTGGGCTAAGAATGTTAAAGAAAGAGCACCTGATGAAAACGGTATGATTGAATGGTTCAAGATTATAAGTGAAGTTTACATAAAACCAGGTGCGCAAACAGAACAATTAAACGGAAAACCAGCACAAACTTACCATTATAAAATTGTTCCTTATCTAGTTCATAGTAGTCATTTCCAAAAACCAACTGATCCTGGTTTGAATTACAATCAACTTGAACAAAAAGCAATTAAAGAATACAATTATATCTACACAGGCGAAAGCAAAGATATTTTGAGCTTTGATATCAACATCAATGCAGCATTTTTTACAGCAACAATGGCAGACGATGGACAAAACAACCTAAGTTTCAAAACAGGCGGATCACAGTTTAAAGTAGTCCAAGACAAAGACGGACAATTAACTATTAATGATCCTACAAGCGCAATCAGTTCAACAGGACAAATATTACAAAGCCAACAACAACGTTTAAGTTCACAAGGTGGCGGTGGTGCTGGATTAGACAACAACAAAATAAGAACTGCTAGACTTTTCCACGATATAATTATAAACAGTGACGTAGACTTAGTTAGTTTGGAACTTGAAATATTAGGAGATCCATATTATGTGTTTGATAGCGGTATGGGAAACTATACAGCTAGAGATATAGATCAAAATGAAACACAAAATGGAGATATTGAATATCAAAGAGGTGAAACTGATATAATTGTTAATTTTAGAACACCAGTTGACTATAATGAAGATACAGGAACTATGGATTTTCCAGAAGACACTGTTCCAGTAGATGCATTTAGTGGTTTATATAGAGTCACAAGTCTAGTAAACACATTCTCGAACGGACAATTTAAACAACGCTTGACTTTACTTCGTAGACGTAACCAAGAACGTGATATAAAACAAGTGGCAGCACAAGATAAGGCTGTAAAAGTGATTGATGCTACAAAGCAACAAACAGTTTACAGTCCATATGGATAAAATAAATGGCAAACTCAGTAGGTAACAACGAACAAAAACGCACAGCAGATCCAGGTATACAAGAACGTAATCCTGGACCATATCTTGCTCGTGTTTTGAAACATTCTGACCCTTATTATCTCGGAGGTTTAGAAGTAGAATTACTTAAAACAACAGAAGCAGGAAATATAGGAGAAACTCTTGGACAAACTGCTATTGTTTATTATGCAAGTCCTTTTTATGGTATAACGCAAAGTGCAAATATTGGTAGGAATGACAAATACAGTGACACACAAAAAAGTTATGGGTTTTGGGCAGTGCCTCCTGATCCTGGCAGTTTGGTTCTAGTTACATTTGTTGAAGGAACAAGAGAATTTGGTTATTGGTTTGCATGTGTGCCAGAAAAAGGAATGACTTTTATGGTGCCAGGAGGGCAACCTGCCACAGAACAACTTACTGGTGTTGTTCCAAGCGAACTCAAAGGAAAAAGATTACCAGCAGGTGAATATAATAAGGCAATAACAAAACCACAAACAAATAATGTAATAAAATACAAACGTCCAATTAATGATGATTTTGTAACGCAATTATTAGAACAAGGATTAGTAGAAGATGACATCAGAGGAGTCACTACTAGTAGTGCTCAGCGTGAATTTCCAAGTGCTGTAATTGGTATAAGTTCTCCTGGTCCGGTAGACAAGCGTGGAGGATCGCCACAAGGAAAAATAGGACTCAAAGAAAGCCAAGCCACTGTTCACACAAGTCGTTTGGGCAGCAGTAGTTTCGTTATAGATGACGGAGACGACAAACTTATTAGGAAAGGATCTCCTACTGATACGCCTTATGAGTATATTAACAAAGAAGCCAGTGGCAAAGGAGGAGATGTTACTCGTCCACACAATGAATTAATACGTTTACGCACTAGGACTGGCGCACAGATATTAATGCATACTAGTGAAGACTTGATTTATATCAACAATAGCAAAGGAACTTGTTGGATTGAAATGTCTAGCAATGGTAAATTAGATGTTTATGCAAATGATAGCATTAGTTTTCATACAGAAGTTGATATGAACTTTACAGCAGATAGAGATATTAATTTTGAAGCTGGCAGAAATATCAATATGATTGTAAACGAATCTATAAGACAATCAGCAGGACAAAATTTAGAAATAAAAGTAGGCGTAGATGGTAAGATACATGCAGGTAATTCAATACAAACAATATCTGGAGAAGATACAATTATGAACGCTGCAAATATTCAAACATTATCAAAAGAAGATACTATCGTCACAGCTGGCGGAACAGTATGGATAGATGGTGGACCAGATGTTCAATTAAATGGAGGTAACGCAGCAGCAGAAGCAGTTGAAGCAGAAAAAGCATTTTTCCCACAGCGTGTGCCACAACACGAACCATGGAACGGACATGAAAGTTGGAATCCACCTGAAGTAGAACCAGAAAAGACAGATTCGTTAAATACTACTGAGAGTCAAGATATACATCCTGAAGATAGGACTGTTCAAACTGATAGGACAGTGATGAATGATTTAGGCAAGGAGTAAATTATGGCGGATAGTTGGGCAGTAGTATCGGATAACACACCTATAGAGAATTATAGGCAAAGTAGAACACTTTATGCTGAAAAAAGATTGTTAGAAGGTGATGTTCCTACTTATGCTCAAAACAATGCAAGAGGTTGGGCTGTAACAGAAAACGGAATCAGTCAAGCAGGTGCTGCAAATAAATTTATCAGCGGCGCGACAGTAGCTAATATATCATCAGCTATAAATGATATCAGCATTACACAGTCAATACAAACAAATTTGTTTGTTGGAGGATTAGCAGGCGCATTAAATGGCGGTCTAAAAGGTGCAATTCAAGGCGGAGTAAGTAGTGCTTTAAATGCAGCAATAGCACAAAGTGGTATAGCAGATCAGCTTAATTTTACAGCAGGACAATTTGGAGTAAATTTACCAACTGTTCCAGGATTACCTGCACTTGGAGGTAGCAGTCCAAGTGGCGCAAGCGGCGGTGCCGCAGCAGCAGCAAGATCTGGAGTAACAAGATCAGGAACGTTGCCCACAGATTCTCCAGCAGAAGCAAGGACTTTAATACAAGATGCGACTGCAACTGATGTAGAAATAACCACTGATAGTTTTCTGCAAGGCTTACAAGGAAGTTTAAGTAGTTTAGCACAAGGCATAGGAGGTATATTAGGAGGCACATTGCAACAACTAATGAGTAGCACAGCTCTTAGTGGGGCATTAGGTGGATTATTAGGAGGTCTAAGTGAAGGACTTGGAAAAGCACTTGGAGGATTTGCAAATGCATTAGGTAATGCTGCTAATGGTATTTTGTCAGGCCTAGGAAATGCAATTCAAAACATACCTGGTGTAGGTCCTGTGTTAAGTAACATGACAAATGCTATTGGAGATTTTGCAGGAAATATTAGTAAAGGTTATGAAAATTTGCCGCAAGGAGCGCAAGCAGGAGTAAACGGTGCTATAGCAGCTACAGGAGCAGCATTATTAAACAAAACTAATATCGGATTACCAAGGATCTCTCCAGCGATTGCAGGAACCGTTGTTGCATCCTTGACAATGGCAGATAATCCAGCAGCACAACTAAGACAAATTGCGTCTACTGCAAAAGAAGTAGATAGAAAAACTTATCCAGAAACAAGAGATCCTAGCTTTGCTAATATTGCGAGTGCAGCAACTAAAGCTGCTAAAGAAATGGAAAAAAATATCCAAAGAAATACAAATGGTGATTTCCAAATGAATCGTAACACAGATAGAGCAGCAGCAAATATTAAAAATACACAAGTTGTGCAAAACGGAGCAATAGTGCCAACTACAAATACATTTGTTGATAACTTAAATGATGTTCAGTTACAAAGTTTTACAACTTATCAAAAAATTATAAATGGAAAATTTGCTGTATATGGTAGTGAAGCACAAATATTAGCTAATCAAGCATACCTTGAATATGTAGAGTATGAACAACTTATTACACCAGAAACTAAATCATTTGTTCTAGTTGTTGAAGCAAAAGATGCTGCAACAATCGAAAGCCTTGCACAAAGATTTTTACGCTTTTACAGGAGTAGTAAAAGTCGATATACCATGTCCGGGCTGTAGGTAAATACGTTATGGCTACAAATGATAAACCTCTATATAAAAGTATAACAGTAAAAGCAGCAGAAGACACTGTTGGTCCTATTACGACTAAAAAATATAAAGGCATTAGCACAGTAGATCCTGACCGTGGTAGCTTTAATCTATATGATATTAATTTGATAAAACAAGACATAGTAAATCATTTTCATATTCGTCAAGGAGAAAAGTTAGAAAATCCTACATTTGGAACAATAATTTGGGATATACTTTTTGAACCACTTACAGATGGTTTAAGAGATGCTATAATACAAAATGTTACTGAAATTATAAACTTTGATCCAAGAGTAAGTGTTGATAGTGTTACAGTTGACACTTATGAAAGTGGTATACAAATAGACTGTGCTCTTACTTATTTGACTTATAGTATCAGTGAAACTATGCGATTAAAATTTGATCAAAGCGCGGGACTAATTTAACTGCGCACTTTATTAAATCACATAAATATTACAAAGTGAGGACAGTGCAATATGTCAAATACAGAACGTCAAAATAGACTTCTCTTAGCAGAAGATTGGAAAACAATATATCAGAGTTTCAAATACGCTGATTTTCAAAGTTACGACTTTGATAATCTCCGTAGAACAATGATAAATTACATTCGTCAAAATTATCCAGAAGATTTTAATGATTATATCGAATCAAGTGAATACCTTGCACTGATTGACTTGATTGCGTTCTTAGGACAAAACCTTGCTTTCCGCACTGACCTAAATGCTAGAGAAAATTTTATTGAAGTCGCAGAACGTAGAGAAAGTATTTTACGTTTAGCAAGACTTATAAGTTACAATCCAAAACGTAATCAAGCAGCAAATGGATTGTTAAAAATTGAAAGTATCAGCACCACTGAAGAAGTTATTGATAGTAACGGAAACAATTTAGCAAACCAAAGTATTATCTGGAATGATGGAACTAATCCTAATTGGTATGAACAATTTATAAAAGTTCTTAACGCATCTTTGCCTGTATCAACAGCTTTTGGCAGACCAATTAAAAAAGCAGACATAAATGGTGTGGTTACTGAACAATATCGATTCAATGGTATAAATCAAGATATACCTAGTTTTACATTCAGCAAACAAATTAATAGCATTAGCACACAATTTGAAATAGTCAGCACTGGTATTGATACAGATACAAATTCTTTAAAAGAAGAAGATCCTTTGCCAGGTAACAAAATGGCATTTGTGTATAGAGATAATGGGCAAGGCGCAGGTTCAAATAACAGTGGATTTTTTATGCATTTTAGACAAGGTTCGTTGAAAAATAATATTTTTGATATTACAAATAATGCACCTAATACTATTGTTAACATTGATACTGATAATATTAATGAAACAGATGTTTGGTTATATGCATTAGATAAGCAAGGAAATGAAAACACACTATGGACAAAAGTTGATGCTGTTGAAGGAAACAACGTTATTTACAATAGTGTTGACAAAGGTATACGTGACATATATGCTATACAAACAAGAATAGAAGATAGAATAAGTTTAATATTTGCAGATGGTGTATTTGGAAATATTCCAAAAGGTTCATTTAAAGTTTACTATAGAACTAGTAAAAATTTAAATTATAGAATCAACCCAAATGACCTTATCGGCATCAATGTTCAAATTCCTTATATAGATAGAACTAATAAAGAACAAACTCTTAATTTAGTTTTAGAACTAAAAAGTGTTGTAGAAAATTCTGCAACTAGTGAAGATAACGAAAGTATTAAAAGTTTTGCACCTAGCACTTATTACACCCAGAACAGATTAATCACTGGTGAAGATTATAATATAGGAACGCTAGGCATAAATCAACAAATTATAAAAACTAAAGCAACTAATAGAACAAGTAGCGGCATCAGTAGATATTATGATTTGCGAGATGCTACTGGAAAATATAGTAATACATTAATGTATGGAGCAGACGGTGTTTTGTTTTCAGATCAATTTGATGAATTAGATAGTTTTGAATTTGCTACTAAAACTGATATTGAAGCAGCAATAAACAATCTAATTATACCGAAGTTGAAATCAGCAAATGTAAAAAATTATTACTATGAAAATTTTCCAAGAAATACAAGTATTTCTAATTTGAATATTACTTGGAAACAAACTACAACCAGCACAAATATGACAACTGGCTTTTTTGTTGACCAATACAGTTTACCAGTAACAATAAGTTCATTTACACAAGGCTTGCCAAAATATATAGAACCTGAAGCACTAGTAAAATTTACTGCACCTGCAGGTTTTCATTTTATGACACAAAATAATAATAAATTGATGCCAGGCGAACCAGACCATCTTGGATCAAGTTCTTATATTTGGAGTAAAGTTATAAGCGTAGATGAAGGTGGAACTATAATAGATCCAGATACTGGTTTAGGACCAGTAGTATTCAATGATATTATTCCTGATGGAGTAAGTATATCTGAAATTATATCTCCGATTGTAGGTGCTCTATCTGGTGATGTAACAGTCCAATTTGTTGATCAAGTTTTTGCTTATAAAACTTTTGGTTTGCGATATGATACTGATAGTAGACAATGGAGATTAATTACAAACACAAATCTCAATATTAGTGCAGATTTCAGTTTAGGAAAACAAGGCGATAATACCAATCAACAATTAGATTCAAGCTGGTTATTATTGTTTGAAACTAATGGTGAAAAATATACTGTAACAACACGTTCTTTTAGATATGTATTTGAAAGCGATGACGAAATACGTTTTTACCATGATGGATCGGATAGAATATATAACAGTAAAACAGGGCAGATTGTAAAAGATGTCATCTCAGTGTTGAGCAATAACAATCAGCCAAATAGCTTATTAGCTTTTACACAAGACTACAAATGGCAAGTTGTAAAAGAATATAGAGATGCTGACGGATATGTAGACAATAAAAAATTAGAAGTTGGATTTTTTGATAGTGACGATGATGGTGTTATAGATGATCCAGATACATTTAGAAGAATTATTGAGCCTTCTATTTCTCCAAATACCAAATATGTGTTTGCAAAGAAATACACACGAAATGGCACCGAAGTTTTTGATTACATAGATGCAGAAAAAGAAAATATTGTTGTGCCATCTTTAGGCGATCCAAATGCAATATCAACTTATGCAAACGGCACTATTATTTACAATTGGAAAAAAGATTTATTTTTTACAGTAGATTTGCCAAATAACAAATTTGTGCTTAATACAAATTACAAAGTATATACAGGTAGGAATAAACTAAAATTTGGTTATAGTCATGCCGCTAATGAAAATAGACGTATAGATCCAAGTAGTTCAAATATCATGGATGTTTATATGTTAACAAAAACCTATGATACAAATTATAGAAAGTTTTTAAGTGGTGAAATTACAGATGAAGTTTTACCACCAAGTAGTGATAGTTTGTTTCAAAGTTACGGAGCAGATATAGCAAAAATTAAAAGTATAAGTGATGAAATTGTATATCATCCTGTTAAGTATAAACCATTATTTGGAAGCAAAGCGAGTAGTAATTTGCAGGCAGTATTAAAAATAGTTAAAAATCCAAGTAGAGTAGTTAATGATAACGATCTAAAAGCTAGAGTGATTGATGCAGTCAATGAATATTTTGCACTAGAAAATTGGGACTTTGGCGAAACATTTTATTTCAGTGAACTAGCAGCGTATATTGTAAAACAAGTATCGCCAGATCTAGCAAGTATAGTTTTAGTTCCAAGACAAGAAGCACAAAGTTTTGGTAGCATGTATGAAATAAAAAGTGAAAATGATGAAATTTTTATAAGTGCTGCTACAGTAGAGGATGTAGAAATAATAGATGCGATTACAGCAAGTAGACTTAAAGCAACAGGAAATATTGTTACAAGTGACGAAGTGTTAAACACAGGAGTGCAAAGTAGTGAAGCAGCTACAACAGTAATCATAGGAAGCACGAGTTCTAGTTCTAGTTCAACATCTTACTCAAGCGGATCAAGTAGTAGTAGTGGCGGTGGCGGATCGTCAGGTGGCGGTGGCTCGTCTGGTGGCGGCGGATCGTCAGGTGGCGGTGGAAGCTCCGGCGGTGGCGGCGGAGGCTATGGATACTAATGGCATATAACGACGAACAAAACGAATATCCGCTTCCAGTTGGCGATTCTAGCGATCAACGTAGTGCAAATTTTTTACCACGTTATTTTAGAACTGATGCAAACAAAAAATTCTTAGGCAGCACACTTGATCAAGTAACATCTCCTGGTGTAGTTGAAAAAATTAATGCGTTTGCAGGAAGACGGGAAGCAAAAGCAGCTAAAGCATCTGACACATATTTGGCTGATGTAAGTGCTGATAGAGAAAATTATCAATTAGAACCTGCGGTAGTAATAAAAGATAATATTGGAAATGTTGATTTTTATAAAGATTATAATGATTACATAGGACAATTATCCACTTTCAGATCAACCACTAAAGATCAAAGTTTGCTAAGTGGACAAGAATTTTATGCATGGGATCCACATGTAGATTGGGATAAATTTACAAACTTTAGAGAATACTATTGGTTGCCAAATGGTCCACAAGAAGTTCCTGTAAGAGGACAAAGTTTATCTGTCAGAAGCACATACAGTATTTCAACTGTTATTGATGATGATAATACAGCATATCTTTTTACACCAAACGGACTTACAAGAAATCCAACAATAAAATTATTTAGAGGACAAACATATAGATTTGAAGTTGATTGTCCTGGTCATCCGATTGCTATTGCCACTAGCAGAGCATTTCAGCCAGCTGTTGATGTTATAGACAGTAGTTTGATTACAACTCTTTATGAGGACGGAGTTGATATAGATCCAACAGATCAAGAAACATTAAAATTTAGAGAATATGCAATTGACAGTGGATTTATAGAAAAAGGTATTCTTGAATTCACAGTTCCTATGAATGCTCCTGAAACATTATTTTATGTAAGTCAAAATGATATTAACACAAGCGGTGTGTTTAATATATTTGATGTTGAAGATAATGCTAAGATAGATGTTGAGGAAGAAATACTTGGCAAGAAAACTTACAGAACTAGTGATGGTTGGGATTTCACTAATGGCATGAAAGTGTATTTTACAGGCAGCGTATTGCCTGAAATGTATGCACAAGGATTATATTATGTAGAAGGTGTAGGCGAAAGTATAAAATTAATACCCGCAGAAGATTTGACTGTTCCTGCAATATTTACACAGGATAGTTTAATACCTTTTGACACAAACGGATTTGACAGAGTGCCATTTGGTGATGCAAAAAGTTTTGCCGGCACAAAAGATTACATCTGCATATCTAGAGCGGATGAAAGTAAGAACGGTTGGGCCAGATACAATAGATGGTTTCACAAAGATGTAATTGAACTTGCTGCAAATCTAAACAAACAAGATTCAGGATTAGATGAAGCTCTTAGAGCAAAGCGTCCAATTATAGAATTTGAACCAAACATCAGATTATTCAACCACGGATTAAAAGCAAAGTCAAGTGTTGACTTGGTTGACACATTTACAAAAGATGTTTTTAGTAATATTGAAGGACAGGTTGGATATATTATCGATGGTATTAGTATTGTTGAAGGCATGCGTATTTTATTTACAGCTGATCCTGATACATTAGTAAATGGCAAAATATACGAAGTAAAATTTTTACTTCATAATAACAGAACACAAATTAGTTTGATAGAAACAACTGATACTAATCCATTGTTAGATGAAACTATACTAGTAAAAGACGGCGTAAAAAATGCAGGCAAAATGTTCTACTATGATGGAATAGAATGGAAGGCCGCACAAGACAAAACTGGCATCAACCAATGTCCACAATTTGATTTGTTTGATAGCAACGGATACAGTGTTGGCGATCCAACATATTATCCTGCAACAAGTTTTAATGGAAACAAGATTTTTGCCTATAGAGTTGGAGCAGGCGCAAATGATAGTGAGTTGGGATTTCCCTTAGCATATAAAAATATTAATAACGTTGGTGATATTGTTTTTGATTTTCCATTACTTACAAAAAGTTATGAGTATGAATCAGAAAACGTAATCCTAAATGCTAAAAGCGATGAACTATTTTTGCAAAAAAGCAAAGATGGAATAGTTTATTATTGCAATGGCTGGACCAAAGCAAATGATATTAGTAGCCAATACATTGTAAGAAAATACACTGGCGAAGAAATGGCAAATAGGTTTCCAATTGATGTGTATAAAAACAGTGCAGAAATAACAGATTTAATATGTAAAGTTTTTGTTAATAATAAATTTTTAATTCAAGGAGTAGATTGGAATTTTGTTGATGATTTAGAAATTAGAAAAATTAATCTAGTTAAAGAATTAGAGACCGACGATGTAATAATAATAAAAACAAAAAGTTCTGCACTAAAAACAGAATCTGGTCATTACGAAATACCATACAATTTAGAAAGAAATCCACTAAACAATAATATTACTGAATTTACTTTAGGCCAAGTAAATGATCATGTTGAAGGTATGATTGCTGAAATACCTGCTTTTACTGGTATGCAGCCAGGCCGCAGTAATTTAAGAGATTTAGGAATAGTATCAAAATATGGCCGTAAATTTTTACAGCATAGTGGTCCTATCAATTTACCATTATATCATTTGACAGATAAAGATGCTAATATTGTAAAAGCAATACGATTAGCAAAAGTAGAATATAGCAAATTCAAAAGAGAATTTATCTCTGCTGCTACTAGAAGTAGTTTTGTTGGCCCGGTAAAAGAACATTGTGATATGATTCTAGAATCATTGACAGAAAATAAAACTATTAACATGCCTTTCCATAGCACAGACATGTTAGCATTTGGTGGAGCAAAAATATTAGAATATACTGTTGTAGACAACAGAAACAGATACTATGCATTATCACAAGTATTTGACATTACAAAATTGAGTAGAAAAGCAGTTAACGTGTATATAAACGATGAACAATTATGTTATGGTTTAGATTATACTTTTACAACAAATGGTTTTGTAGATATTTCAAAAGCAAATTCTGTAGATGATGTAATAAAGATTTATGAATATGATACTACAGAAGGAAGTTATATTCCTATGACACCAACTAAACTTGGTATGTATCCTAGTTTTATGCCTTGCATAGAAAGCGACTCTAGTTATTCAACTCCAACAAATGTAGTTAAGGGACACGACGGAAGTGTTACTGTTGCATATAATGACTATAGAGATCAGCTTCTTCTAGAATTTGAAAAACGTATCTATAACAATTTAAAAATAACTTACGATCAAGATGTTTTTAACATTCATGATTATATTGAAGGCAACTATAGAAACGGCAATGTTTCAAAAAAATCATTAGATAAAATTATGATTAGTGATTTTATT
>CEWG01143008.1_pt1 | contig 18595 bp, 23 predicted proteins | sample 361411 | NCBI WGS metagenome assembly CEWG01 (sample SAMEA2622173, study PRJEB7988) | marine metagenome | biome: marine biome (ENVO:00000447); feature: surface water layer (ENVO:00002042); material: "saline water (ENVO:00002010), including plankton (ENVO:xxxxxxxx)" | depth 5 m | reverse complement strand
GTTAAATTATAAACCAAAGTTATATGTGTGTTACATAGGAGTATCTCCAGGAAAATTTATAGAAGTATTAGTTAAAAATAAATTTATGAAATCACAAAGTTATGGTTTAAAAGGGAGAGCATTAATTAAAAATATTAATGAACAAGTATATACAGCACATATAGCTGTATTCTATTAGAAAATTGAATAAAAATTTTATTTTTAATATAATGTATAAAAAATAAAATAACCAGAAAGATATATTATTATGAGCAAAAATAAATCAATACAACTTGGTCTTTGTTGTTTAAATATGACTCTTAGAGGTCAAAATCCTTCTATATTTTCCTCTCGAAAAATGATAATAAGAACCATAAAACAAAAAGGTATATATAGTTTAAAGATAAAAATAATAGAAAATTTATGTGATGTTTTAAAAATAATGGATTGGAATGAGGAAAATGGTATAAAAGTATATAGATTAAGTAGTGAGATGTTTCCACACAAATCAAATCCCAAAGTTGAAGATTATACTTATGATTTTGCATTAGAATTATTGAAATTAATAGGTGAAAAATCAAAAAAATATAATCAACGATTGACTTTTCATCCAGGACAATATAATGTAGTAGGAACACCAAATGAACAGACATTTAATCAGACATGTGTAGATTTAAAATATCATGCAGATGTTTTAGATTTAATGGGATTATGTAAAAATTCTGTTATGGTTGTTCATGGAGGAGGTATGTATGGAGATAAAGAAAAGACAAAACTAAGATGGTGTGAGCAATTTCAAAAACTTCCGGAAAATGTTAAAAAAAGATTAGTATTGGAAAATTGTGAAAAATCATTTTCAATAAAAGATTGTTTAGAAGTATCTGAGAGAATTAATATTCCTATTGTATTTGATACACATCATTTTGAATGTTATAAATTATTACATCCTGATGAAGATTTTGAAGATGCAAGTGTGTATATACCTTTAATCTTAGAAACTTGGAAAAAAAGAGGTATAAAACCCAAATTTCATGTAAGTGAGCAGGGGTCAGGACGATGTGGTCATCATTCTGATTATATTGAAGAAATTCCTGGATATTTATTAGAAATTCCAGAAAAATATGGTATTGATATTGATATTATGATAGAAGCAAAATGTAAAGAATTGGCTATTTTAAAATTATATCAGAAATATCCTTTCTTAAATTGTAAAATTAATTAAATTATATATGGAAACATTTCTTCGTCTTCAAAAATTTTGTATTTTTTTTTGCTATGTTTAATATCATTGCATAACTCGCTTCCACAATGGTCGTGATTTGCTGAATCAATATTAAAATCAATACTTTTTTTAAATTTTTTGTCATTTACTTTATTATTTTCACTTGAAATAGTTGACCATCTTCCAAGTAAAATATTATCTTTAGTTTTTTTTGTGATTTTATTTGCAAGACTTCTAATCATATTTATAAACATATTTATTAGTTATTAAATCAATTCAATTTTTATATAATTTTATATATAATGAAAACACGAAAAATAAGAAAATCAAAAATAAAAAATGCTATTTGTGTGATTCATAGTAATGATAATAATATATCAGGTTTTATAAAATTCAGTCAAAAGGGTAAAAAAGTAAAGATTGAATATGAAATAAAAGGATTAACTGATGGGAAACACGGATTTCATATACACGAATATGGAGATTTAACAGATGGATGTATGAGTTCATGTTCTCATTTTAATCCGTTTAACAAAAAACACGGTGGATTAAAAAGCAAGGAAAGACATGCTGGCGATTTGGGTAATATAATTTCTAAAAATAAAATATCCAAGGGTATAATTAATGACAATATAATTTCATTAAATCCAAAAAGTAAATGTTGTATAATTGGAAGATGTATAGTAATACACGAAGATGAAGATGATTTGGGAAAGGGTGGAAATGAAGAGTCCTTGATAACTGGAAATGCAGGTAAGAGATTATGTTGTGGAGTTATTGGAATTAAAAAGTAGTAATATAAAATTGAATTAAAATTTATCTAATAATTTAATATTATAAAAATGTTCAAAAATTATTTAGTAAAATCAGTAAAGTTTATTGGGAAAGGTGTAGGGTTAATATGCTTTACTACTGGATGCGAATATATAAAAGGTGATTGTAATAACGATAGAGACATAAGATTTATTCATAGATGGAATTAATAATTTGTTAATAACATAAAAATAAATATATTTTTATTTTTATATGTCAAATTGTTTTAAAAATAGCAAAAAAAAAATTAATGATTTTTTTGAAGATAAATTTGAACATCCAAGTGCTGTAAATATGACATATTTACAACATGCAAAATTCTCATTTAAACTTTCATTTTTATTTTTAAAAGGTGCTATTAAAGGTGTAATACATAGTATTTATCCTGATGTTTTACAAACTTATTCAGGAGATTCAATGAGAGAGATAGATTTATTTTTGAGAAATCACATAAAAGATGATGAATAACTTATTTAGCATAATGTCTACCAAATTTCATCCATAAAAATACACTAACTGTAAATCCCAGTAAAAATCCAGCAATGCATTGATCAGGATGACTATTCATAAATGGTCTGGTAATGAGTGGTCCTAAAAAAAATGTTAAAAATGAGTAAAATACCATAATTGCAATAGTTGTTGGATTCGATAAATGAACCATATATTATAATATTATATTAAATTATTATAGAAATTATTTATATATGAAAACTAAAAAACATAGAAATAAAAAAATAAATAAAACAAGAAAGAGAAAAATGATAAAACCTAAAAGAGTGAGTGGAGAAATATTTTTTAGTGATCATCCAGAATTTAGACCAAATTTGTCTCCACGACAAATTTTTAAATTAGGTAGTTTTGGTGGAACATATTGGAGACCTATAAAGTCTAAATTTTACGATACAATATTAAAAAATAAACATAAAAAATTTCCAAATTCTTGGTGGAAAGGAATTCCTGAAGAACATCTTACAAAACCTTATGAAAAATATGATGTAAAAATTAATAAATACGGAAAAAAAGTAGGCACAACTTTAGAATTTTGGGAAGGAAAAAATTGGATAAATAAACAAGATCCTTATGGATGGATGCAATGGTATTGTGAATTTTATACAGGAAGAAGGAGTAAGGACGATAATAGACAAATCAAAAGATGGCTTCAATTAGCAGGACCAAATGGTAGATTTAGGAAATGGTTAGTAACACAAATATTAAAAAAAGGCACCAAAAAAGATTGGAATAATCATTCCATAAGTCCCGCTATAAGACAAACATTACAACATTGGGGATATAAATTAAAAAAAAAAGATTTTGATAAAGAAGTAAAAAACAGAAAAAAATAAATTTGGTATATTATATGAATAATTTACCAAATGAACTAAATTATTTAATTGGAGACTATTTATTTAAATGTAGAAAAAATCAAGATTATATAATCAATAAAGAATTTTATGAAATATTTAAAAATAAAACAAAAAAATGTAAAAAAATAAAGTTATTAAGAAAAAATTTATGCGAAGAATGTGATAAAAAAGCAATATGGCACGTTAGGATGATTATGAACAATTTATTACCAGGATAAAAAATATTTAATTATAATATATGGCAGGTGGATTATTTGGTAGAGCTTTTGCATTTAATGAAAAATGTATTGTTTTTTCTATAATAATTATGGCATTATTTTTGTATAAACCTAATTTTAGAAATCAATACTTTTTATATTTTACTTTATTCATTATATTTATTATTGCTTATGTTGCAATGGCATGGTATGATTACGCATTTAATTGTGATATAGCTCCTTTAAAAAAAGGGAAAGTTGGTGGTATATCTGGTCAATTAAAACCTCCTTCACATGAAAAAGATAAACAAGAGAATAATAAAAGTGGGAAAAAAGACATAAAAATCCGTAATTTTGTTATTTATGGCTCTCACTTATTATTTATAGTTCCATTATTGATTTACATATCAGTGTATAAAAAAAAAATTAATCCATTAGTATATCCTATATTAGGAGTTTTAGCGATATTTACAGCAGGTTATCATGGAATTGCAATGATAAATGGTAGTCATATTTAATATTTATAAAACAATATTTTGACTTAAATCTGTTAAAGAATAAGTTTCTTGACTATTTCCTGTTAAATATTGAACTTTTTTACATATATAACCTAATGGATGTTTAACATTATCATAAACTGTCTCTACAAAATCTATATGACTTCCCATCTTTTTACATTCTTCATATAATTCTTCATTTACCGATTTATTTAATTTATCTATTTTTAATTCTAAACTATCTATTTTTTCATTTGTTTTTTCCAAACTATTATTTAAATTTATTAACAATTTTTTTATTGCTTCTAATTTATTATCATTCATATATAAAATTATGAATAATAATAATAATAAAATTAAACTTAAAATATTTTTTTAATATTTAATAAAATAAGTATGGTAATTTGAACAATTAACCCAGATATTCCATCATGATACATACTTCTAATAACTCCTAATTTATCATAGTAATGCTCCTGAAGTCTTGGAAATAATCCACTCCATTTCATTACAAATCCATATAATGCACTAATTATAAAAGAAACTAACAGAAATAAAAAGACATAAGAAATATTTTTAATATTTTTCGGGAATGGTGTTATCTTTAAGATAATAGGCTGGGTAGTTGCGCCGACAAAACCAGCTATTAAGGCAGCAGCAAGTAGTGTATGTTTTTGGAAATATGGTTTTAAATCTTTAATGAAAGGCATTATTAAATTAATAATTTTTGGTAATTTTTCATAATTTAACGCCATAAATCTTAAACAAACATCCCATAATGCAGTTATTGTAAATGTTAATATTATAAGTTTATAGTAATTCATATAATATTAAATAATATAAAAAATCAAACGGTGGATGATAAAATTAACAATCCACCAATGATAGAAACATTTTTCATAAAATAATAAAATTGTCCCTTTTGTGTCATTGGATTATGATAAAGATATGTAGCTAATAAGGTAAATATAGCTAATGAAATAGAAGAATAATATGATAATTCGGGTAAACTATAAGTTTGTGAATTATAAATGATTATGATAGGACCTAATATTTCTAAAACAATAACTAAAAATATAATTAAACTGTATATAAAATTAGGTAATTTTTTTAAGAAAAACACATTTTTTAATCCAGACACAGTTCCTTTAAAATTTTTTATTTTGCTAATTCCTGATAAAAAGAATATTAGTAATAATAAAATTTTTCCAATTAATAATAACATATATATTATATAATTATTAATTTTTTTTGTTTATCTTTTACCACCGTTGATTAATTGATTAATTAAATCTTTTTTTCTTTTCTTTCTGGTTTTTTTATTTGTTCTTTTTTTTGTTTTTTTATTTGTTTTTTTTCTATTTTTTTTATTTGTTTTGGATTTTTGTTTATTTTTTATTTTTTTCTTTTTCTTCTTTTTCCCATTTTTCATAAAATGTTCGGAAGGAATATATCTTAAAAAATACCATTCCCATTCTTTAGTTCCTCTGGCATTTTTACTTTTTAATTTTCTGTACATATCTGCTTTTTCTTCTCTCATTTTTTCTAAAGTAGATTGAACACCATAACAATCAGGACTAAATCTTCTCAATAGTCCTTTTTGTCTTAATCTATTTTTTTGTTGTATTTTGAAAAGAAATTGACTCATACATAATATACGATTAGTGTTATAGTATGGTCTATCAACAAATATAAATGCTAAGTAAAAACTCAACATAGTATCTAATGTAGCAATTCTAATTTTTTGATTTTTAATATTGATTTCATTAAAACTATGACAAGCTAATGGTTCATAAATAAATACAATAGATTCAGGTCCAACACTAACTTCATAATGAGGGGCTATAATTTCACCAACACCAGGTTTCTTTGTAATTTTAATATTTTTAATATCATTATCTTGTAATCTTTCTTTTAATATTCTTGCGGCAGTTTCAGGTTCTTCAGATAAAACGTCAAAATCTGGAACTTTTGGTATTTGTTTTCTTTTTAAATAATTTAAATTTTTCAAATATAATCTATTGGCAAATGCACCGAAAAAAACGCATCCCTGGCCTATTAATGTATCTTTTGTAACTTTAAAAATTCTTTCTTCTATATTCTCTAATATTTCTTCTTCTTCAACATAATCATCAGGGACTCTTAATTGTCCTAATTTTCCTCCACCAACTAATGAATCTTTAGAACCATATTGAAACAAACGTTGTATATCTTCTACCTTGCAATTTTTTCCTTTTAAAGGATAATGTTTATTTAATAATGTTAATCGTTTCAATACTTTTTCCCATCTACTTATATCACCGGCTGGGCGACTTAATTCTAAATACATAGCCATACGTAAATAATCTGGGGGACAATAAAATATATTACTTACTAATAAAGATTTATCATGAATTCTATTATATAATTCTGGAACTAAGTATGTTATATCAGCAACAGGCATATAATTTACATAAACCTTAAATGTACCTGGATGAACTCCAGATTTTGCTTCAACTTCAGCAAATCCTTTTTTAAAATATATATCCGCTAATTTTTTTGCATCTTTTAAAGGTTGTGGTGAAAAAAAATCATAATCTGGTAATTCTACAGATTTATCATAAAATTGGTCATTAATTGGTAATATATTATTAATTGCAGTTCCTCCATAACATATTCTTTTGGTTTTTTTTAAAAAATCTTCAACAACATTTATTATTTCTTTCACTTCTGGGTTTTCGATTTTTTTTCTTCCTGTTTGTTTTTCTATTTTATCAACTGCCGAACGTAAAACAGCTAATTCGCAATCTTCAAATGACATATTTTTATCGCATTCCATAGTTAATATATAATTATAAAAAAATATATATTAAATAAATTATAAAGCAAGTTTTCCTTCTCCACCCATAATACTCATTTCTTTGGGTTCAAAACTTAAATTCTTATCAGCTTCTTTAGGTTTATTAATTGTTACACGTTTATATCTAAGATTTTCAGGTTTTAATACAAAAGCACTTCCAGCATTATTAAAAAACGTTAAATAATATTTAAGATGTTGGTCAATAATATGAAAGTTCATAGTAACAAATTGAAAACCAAGTTTATGGTGTAATGCAGCAGAAGAATTTGATGCACTATTTGTAAAATCAGGATAGGTTATACCTAAATATTGTTTATTTTCAGTTATTAATTCCTGTGGGTCATATGCATCTTTAACCTGTAAATTTTTATAAGAATTAATATAAGGCATACCTGTTCCTGCTTTATTTTTATCCGATATACTTATTAATTCAGCAAACTTTTTACCAATATATCCATGATTAACATCGTTCACGCATATTATAACTTTTCCTTTAAGTTCATATAAAGGAACATTAGATATACTTTTATCATTTGCCTTACCACCATCAAATCTTAAGTTTTCAGATACTAATCTATTAATGCGTCCTTTACCTCCAAAATAATTATTGATACTTTCATACATATTATCATAAACACCCTTGCTATTTGTTTTTATTCTGAAATTCAAAAATAAAGGATCATTTTTATTACTGGGTAATGTAAATGCCGCATTATTTATTTTATTCATTACTTCGTCAAATTCTAAATGATTATATGTGCCTTTTATACAATATTTTCCATCAGGATTTGCTTCTGGTCCTGCTGCAATAATTGGTTTTCCTCCATTACTATATACTTCAAAATCTAAAAATCTAACTCCTTGAGATATAACTTCTACTAATGGTTTCATACTAACCCAATCCTTTTTTGTATTACCACCACAACATGTATTGTAACTACTCATAACATAAAAATCACGTAATTTGGGACGAAGACCATCCAATCTATTAGTATGCATTCCTGTTTCACAGTCCTTTTCATTTTTACATCCTGTAATTTCTGTTAATTTTGATCCTCCTAACGACTTATAGAATGCTTGCATTCGTTTATTATTATTAGACTCCAAAGATAATTTACTATAAATATAATATATTATAACCCAAATAAGAAAAAAAGAAACTGCAAATAAGAAAAGAGCAGCCCATTTAGATTTATCATTTACAGTTTTTATAAATTCTTCTTTAGCATTATTTAAAGCTTCTTGTGCTTGTTGCATGTCAGGAAGATTAAAAGGCTTATTATTTATCCCTACTATTGTTCCCATTCGATCCGTCATATATATATATCTTAATACAATAATATAATTTGTTATGCTAAAATATTTAAATAATCTAATATTTAAAAATTTTATATTATATTATTTTAAATGACAGGAGGATTAATGAATTTGGTAGCATATGGAAGTGAAAATTTATTATTCAATGGTAATCCTAAAAAAACATTTTTTAATGCTACATATCAAAAATATACTAATTTTGGATTACAGCGATTTAGAATAGATTTTAAAGGAACTAAAATATTAAATGATAAAACTAATACTATTTTGAATTTTAAAATACCCAGATACTCAGAATTATTAATGGATACCTATTTTGTTATTAATTTACCCGATATTTATAGTCCATTTTATAATTTTTTTAGTGAGGAAAATGTGCTACAAAAAAATGGACATTTTTTTACTCCATATGAGTTTAGATGGGTTGAAGAAATAGGAACTACTATGATTGAAGAAATAGAAGTTTATAGTGGAGGAGTAAGTTTGGCAAAATATAGCGGAGAGTATTTGAGTTGTTTAAAGGAAAGAGATTATAGTTCAGAGAAAAAAGATTTATGGAATAGAATGACTGGAAATACTATAGAAATGTTTGATCCAGCAAATTCAAATGGTAATGTTAATACTTATCCTAATGTACAATGGACTACAGATGATTATTCTATGGAGCCATCTATTCGTGGAAAACAGTTATATATCCCACTTGATGCTTTTTTTTGTGAATCCAGTAAAACAGCCTTACCATTAGTTGCATTACAATATCAAGAAATTTCTATAAAAATTATATTAAAACCATTTATGGATTTATATACTATTAATAACGTTAATGAAGTGCCAGATTTAGAATCAGGTATTAGTTATAGAATTCAACCAAATAAAAATATACTTGATCATCAATTATGGAGATTTTTACAACCTCCTAAAGATGCTTCTGCAAACACATTATTATATAATCAAAATTTTATTGATTGGAAATCTGATCCTCATTTAGTAGGAACATATGCATTTTTAGGACAGGATGAAAGAAGAATTTTTGCTGCTAAGGAACATAAAATACTTATAAAACAAGTTTATCAATATGACCATTTAGATGTAAATGGTTCAAAAATTATTGAAATTGAAAGTAAAGATATGGTTAGTAATTATATGTGGAGATTTAGAAGAAGTGATGCGTTTTTAAGAAATGAATGGATAAATTATACAAATTGGGCTTATAAAGATGTTATACCAAAAACATTAGAATCCTTTCGTAATAATCCTGCATTGCCCAATCCTGCTGATTTTTTTATTACTGGAAATATTGTAAATAGTGATAATACCGAATATCCTGTAAATTTAAAAAATATTATGATTGACTTAGGTATTACTATGGATGGAGTTTATAGAGAAAAAGTATTTCCAGCAGGAGTTTATGAATATATGGAAAAATATATGAGAACCAGTGGTGGAGCCAAAGATGGCTTATATTGTTATAATTTTTGTTTAGATAGTAACCGAAGAAAATATCAACCCAATGGAGCTATGAATGTTAATAAGTTTAAAAAAGTATTTTTTGAGTTTAATACAATAGAACCTCCAGTTGATTCAGAAGGAAATAATGTCGAATATATTTGTGACAGTGAAGGAAATGCAGTTGGATTTAGAAAAAAATCATCCAATTTAAAGGAGTATAGTTATGATTTAAGAATATTCGAAGAAAGATATAATGTAATGATAATTACAGGTGGAAGAGTTGGATTATTACATGCCAGATAATTTAGAATATATATTAAATATTTACTTAATATATATATTAATATGTTATCATCAGCATTGGGAACAGATCATCCAGCAGCTCCAGTACCAGCAGCACCAGCAGCAGCAGCAGCTCCAGCAGCAGCAGCTCCAGCAGCAGAATTTGATGAAAATAATTCATATAAAGTTTATATTGTTTTACATGGACAAGGAATAAGAGCAAGTCCCGAGTCCTCTGATGTAGGTTATGTTCATACAGGTACCATATCTGGTAAAACAGCTCCTAATTTTTTTCGGGTTCCACAAAAAACTAAAGTTTTCAGAATGGTTCCCCCAGGTCATGTATTTATGTCACATGAAGATATTAATAAAGAATTAAGAACTTTTTTTGGGAAAAATATTTCTAATTGGATACAAACATTTAAAAGTTCTACAACTCTTCGTGTAAATGCAAAACAAGCAGCAGCTTTAAAAGATCACAATAGTGTAGATCCTGAAACACAAACGTATAACAGATCAAGGGCTATTTTTAATAAAATGCTTCAATTATTTATAACTGGTGATGAAATTACAAATGAAAGATTAGAAACAGATTATGATACTCCAGAAGCTTTAAGGGAGTTTGGTATTTGGATTGCTCCACCGACTGCCACCCATGCATTTCGAACGTGGGCTGATCTTGGCGCTACTGATCCAACATTTTTAAGTATTGGTGGTCGGGCAAAAGAAATACCACTTGGTGATATTATTGAAATGATACGAACAAGATATGGTAAAGACAATTCTTTTGAATTTTATGTAGCTAATTGTTCACCAGTATCTCAAGATATGTCAGCCAAAAAGCGATTAGTTAGAAAAAATAATGGTAAGTGGTCACGAGATGGCGAATATGGTACAGCACCCCGCTTAATTAATTTTTGGAGAAACACATTAACAATGTATAATAAAAGAATAAGTTTATATCATAATGGTAATGCGCGATTAGAACAATTGAAAAACATAACAGCTCCCGTCTCGAGGGAGGTTCCAAAATTCCCCGATAATGACACAGTATGGGGTATGATGGATGATGAAGAAAGAAAGGATAATTATAAATTAATGAATGGATTTTTACATTTTTACCCGAAATGGATTCAAGCTGCATCTACGCAGGCGGAGAAGCAAAAAATTAGAGATGATATGATATTTTATATTAAGTGTATTTCTACACCATTTGTTGAACAAATTAGAGGTAGTCCTCCGGGTTTCGATCATATACAGGGAATATCACAAGTAACTAAAGTTTTTAAACCAATATATAAATATGTCAATGTAACAAGAAGATATAGAAGAGGGAAAAGAACTACAAGGAAAGTAAAAAAGAAAGTAGGAGAAACAAAAGTGTATTATACTTTATCTGAACAATTGCAAAAAAAATTGGAGGCGAAGATAAATTTCTGCAGTAGGCGAAAAACTGCGGATGATTTACGAGCAATCCCATTATACTGTGATTTATTAGATTACATATATGGTCAACATCCAGGGGAAGAGACTGGTTATATGGGTCGAGTGCCGAAACGAATATTGGCATGTGAAAGTGGAGCTTCTGCTTCTGCTCCTGTTAGCTTTAGCTTTAGTGGTGGAGCAAGACGAAAACGCCGGAGAAAAACTCGTAAAAAACGCCGAAGAAAAAGAAAAAAAACGCGTAGAAGAAAATCTAAATAAATATTAATATGGCAAAAACCAGAAAATTACCTAAGTTAAGAAAAATTAGTTATAAAAATAAAAAGCACCATTATAGATTAAAAGACCCATTTAGTAAAAGAAAATTAGCAATTCACGAAGGTGTTAATATGGAATCAAAAAAAACAGGTAAAACTAAGAAAAGAGCAGCAGTAGCAAAAAAAGGACGTTTCAATATTTTAAGAATTTACAGAAAAAATAAAAAAGTTAGGGAATGTGAAAAAATAACTCATGATATGCGTTATATGGATAGAAAATATGGTTTAGGTAAAACTAAAAATATATGTGGTCAAAAAGGTGGAAGTGGTGATGAACGAGAAGAAAAAACTCAATTACCCAGTTTACAACAAGCCGCAGATATGCTTAGAAACGAAGCAGGTGTCCATAGACAAGGACCGAGTGCTTATTGGAATAGATTAGTTATTCGGGCAGCTCAAGATGGTGACCCACGTTTTGTGCATCTATTAAATGATTTAATAATCGCGGAATCTCAAAAAACACAAGATGATGAAAATATGAATGGCGGGAAACGCAAGAAAAGAACACGTAAAAAGAAAAAAAGAAAAACAAAAAAGCAATTTCTTTACAATCCAAATAATCCCAAAAAATCATTTGATGTTTATATTGATAAAAACCCCAATGATACTATTCCTATAAAATATACTACTGTTAAAGATGTTAGGGATACAATAAAAACCCTTGAAAGATTATATAAAACCAAAAAATATCCTCATAAAAGAATATGGCAAGTTGGTATGATAATGAAAGTAAGATTAGAAGCAATGCTAAAACATAAAAAAACAAAATATCCAAATGCTAAAAAGGTAAAAGAAAGATTTAATTTAGCTGATAAATATTTTAAGTTTTTGGGTAAGAGAAGCAAGAAAAAAACATTTGAAGAACGAAAAAAGATGTTATTCAAATAAAATTATAGCATTTAATATTAAATGAAAATTAATATTAAAAAAATAATTTTTATTTTATTAATGTATTTAATTTATATAAATTTTTTAAAGGGATATTATAGTTATTATCCAACTATACCTATTTATCCAAATAATGATAAGGATTTATCAATTTTAAAAAAAGAGATGAAAGATATAACAACAGAACAGAAAGATTTATTTTTTAAAACAAATGACTCTGTTGTTTTTGCTTTTTTACCATATGTTGATGAAAGTAAAAAAGAATTATTAAAAATATCAAAAAGCCAGAATAATTTAATTTATTTTTTTAAATACTTAATAAATAGAAGAAGACCATATCAAATAGATACTAATTTAAATCCATTAAGTACAAAAACATCACAAACACCAAGTTATCCAGCAGGTCATGCATATCAAGCATTATTAGTATCTAAATATTTATCAAAAAAATATCCTGAAAAAACAAAATTATTTAGCGATATAGCATATAAATGTGATGAATGTCGAGTGAAAGCAGGAATTCATTATGTTAGTGATGGAGTTTTTTCAAAGAAATTATTTAATTTTTTCAACTGAAAATTGAACTGATATAAATATATATCACTTCAATTATAATACAATGGAAATCTACAAATGTCTTCACGATATTATAACTGTGCTTGAAACCAAAGAGCCTTTGCTTAAAGCTCGAGGAGTTCATGGAAACTTAATATTAATAGATACAAATAGTTTGAAATATAACCAAAGACTTGAAGGTGCTGATATATTTAAAATGTTGTTAGGCATAAGTGATAACAACCCTTTCGATGATTGTGGAATTGAAGTTGATGAAAACTTTAATCTTACTATTTTAAGAGAATTAAGAGTATCTTCTCAAGATTGGGCTTTATTAATGACATTTTTAAAGAAAGGTAAAATACCATATTATGATAAATATAAAAAAGACGGAGAATATTCTACTTGTATTAATGCTGATTTGGAAAGATTAAATGTTATTTGTGATAAATTTGGAGGGATTCCTTCATTTGACTTATTTTATGAAAATTTTCATAAAGAAGGGCAAGCAGCTGAAAAAAAACGAAAAGGATATGATGTAGATAATCCAACTGAACCAAAAGAAGATGAGAAAAAATTGTTTCAATGGGCACAGTGTACTTATTTTCATAGTATTGACCATAAACAATTCTTAGACAATCATAAAGCAGGTTATGGGTGGAATTTTACAAAACAGGTTCAAACAATTGGAAATCGAGGATATTTGACAGCTTATTATCGTAGAGAGTGGAAATGGGCAGAATATGATGAAGGAGAAACGGATAGTGAAGACGATGAGGAAGAGGAAGAAGAAGAGGAAACAGATGATGTCACAGAAAGTGGTGCGGAAAGTGACGACACTTCTACAGTAGTTCCCTGGACAGATGGGGTAGAAGAGTAACTTATTTCTACACTATTTTCCAAATTTTCTGGTATTAAAGATTTAATTTTATTGTAATTTATTGTTTCATTTTTTAATAAATCTTCTGCCAAATCTTCCATATATTTTTTATTTGTTTTTAATAATTCTATTGTTTGTTTTTCAATAGCATTAACAATTTCTTTACATTTATTAGTAGCGACAGAAGTTAATTGTTTTCCTAATCCTCCCATAGCATCAGGATTTAATGGTCCTATTTCTTTATTCATACCCCAGGAATTTGTATAATTTGTAATAAGAGAAGATACCTTTTCTATATCATCACTTGCTCCAGTGGATACATTATTATACATAATTAATTCAGCACATCTTCCTCCAAGTAATACTGCTATTCTACATAAAATTTCTTGTTCAGTCATTAATTTTTTATTGACAGGTTTTTGCTGACTATAACCTAATGCTGCTTCACCTCTTGGTATTATACTAACCTTAACAGGTTGTTCAGTATGTTTTAAAATAAATCCCATCAAACAATGTCCAGCTTCATGATAACTAACTCTTTTTCTTTCTTTAAAAGATAATATTCTTTCTCTTTTTTCTCGTCCAATCATAACTTCATCTATAGCATTTTGAATATTACTCTCTGTTAATGTATTTTTTTCATTATTATTTTGTATTGCATTAATTTTGGCTTGATTTGCAATATTTGCTATATCCGCCCCAGATAACCCTGCAGTTCGTTCCGATAAAATAGAAAAAGAAGAATCTCTGGGTAGTTTCATATCATCAAAATACAATTTACATAATTTTTCTCTTTCTTCATTGTTTGGTAAATCAAAAAAAACTTTTTTATCAAATCTACCTGAACGTGTTAATGCCGGGTCTAAAAATTTTATTAAATTTGTAGCAGCAAATACCATAATATTATTTTTTTCTTCAAAACCGTCCATTTCTGTTAGTAATTGATTAACAGTTGATGCTCTTTCTGAATTATTACCCAATTCTCTCTTTGTTCCAACTGCATCAATCTCATCAATAAATATAATACATTTTTCTTTTCCTTTTGCCTTATCAAATAATTCTCTAACTCTTTTTGCACCAACTCCTACATACATTTCTATAAATTCTGAACCAGATGCTGTAATTAAAGGTATATCTAATTTTTCAGATAAAGTTTTAACCAATAATGTTTTACCGGTTCCGGGTGGTCCTGCTAATAAAATACCCTTAGGTAATTTTACACCCCATTCTTTATACTTATCTTTATTTTTTATAAAATCCATATAATATTTAATTTCATCTTTTACAGATTCAAGACCTATAATTTTATCTAATGGGTCTTTCTTTTTCATTTTTTCTTTCTTTTCTTTTTGACCCCAACCCTTTTTATTGGCAGTATATACAAATAGAATAAAAATAATTAAAAATAATAGACTATTGTCTTTTTCTGGTGGTGGTGGCGAACTAAACCAACTCATATTAAATAGTCAAGATATTTTGTCTCTATTATAATTATCTAATTCAATAAATTGTCCCCATTCTACAAAATTATTTTCTTCTATTTTAATATTTTTTTCTTTAATTTTTTGTTGTTTATTTAAATTAAACCATTTTGATATGTATGGTGCTATTGCAAGAACTGTTATTACTTTTTGAATGTAATTACCCATGATAATTTAATCAATAAAAAAATATTTATTAAGTATTCAATTTTATTTATAATTTCAAATATGAAAATGGATCATATGTAAAATGAGCAATTTTCATAATAATAAATTCTGGTATCATTTTTAATTCTTCACTATCCATTAGTACCTTTTGATATAGCTTTTGTCTTTTCTCTGCAGCGTAGAATTTCGCAAATTTTCTAATTTCATTTCTTAATCTAAAATAAAGCTTTTCTCTTTCTATTTGAAATATAGGTTTGTAAATTTCTTTATTTTTTGGACGCCCCAATAATCTATACCCAGTAATAATAGTTGTATTATTAATCCAATAAGCTAATCCTTTTTCAACTAAAGGATGGTTTTGCGACGGGAAGGTGAGTCTCCCTTGTGAGTCGCGTCGTGTAAGATGAGACATTCGGGGACCACAAATTTTAAGAACGTCATCTGGTACTTTTTCTAAAATAAGTTGATAACTATCAGGATTTGCTCTACACCAAGCTCCATGAACTGTTCTTTCAAATTTACCCTTGTCCAAAATAATTTTTCTCCATGTCATACAATCCAGAGGTTTCTTATGTTTAGTTGGCATACTTAAATAATAAAAAATTAATATTTTATATTATTATTCAATTTTCTAATCCCCACCTTCCCATCATTTGTACTTTATACTTGTTCTTAGGTGTAATATACCATCTTTTTTTACTCTTATCCCATTTTGCTCCCATTTTTTTTGCTTCGTCTTTTTCATCATAAGGAACATTAAGATAAATTTTACTTTTAATACGTTGATATGGACAAGATTCTATACCAATAGATAAATTTGCAAGTCTGTCAGCATTATCATTACCAATTGAATGTTCATCTTCTAATCCTGTATGTGCTCTTATATGAGTAAATTTTATATTATTATATTTTTTTACAAAATTATAAGCTACTTCTACTAATTCTCTATTAGGAATATCATTACCTTTCATTTGCCATCCTTTTTTTGACATCTTTTCTCCATATGTAGTGCAACACCTAATAGAATATGATGAATCACTATAAATCATTACTTGTTGTCCCTTTTCTATTTCATCTCTCAAAATTGTCAATGCTCTTATAATAGCCAATAATTCTGCTCTATTATTGGTTTGTGGTCCTGTAAAAGATTCACTTACATTTCTTTCATCATTATCACCAAACCATATACCAAATCCAGCTCTTGCATCTGGTCTTCCATTATTTGAACAAGCACCATCAGTATAAACATTAATTATTTTATTATTTGATAAGGGTTTTGTATTTTTTCTTATAACAAAATTATCCATTATTAATAAATAATTTTATTTATTTTTTATATCTCTTTAATTTAACTATTTATTGGAATACATCCCACATAGAATTATAAGGATTAGGGAATTTTCTTGGGTCTTGAGGTTTGTAATTACTTCTATATGCAGTGCGATTGTCGTATTGACTTTTTGAACCTCCTAATCTATTATCACTTTCAGTTTCTACTATACCTTCCGTATATGCATAAGCATCTCTTTTTTTTAATTCTTCTAATGTAAATTTAGTTTTTTCATCTACAGAAGATTCTGCCATATTTTCACAATTATCACATTTATTATTCAAATAATGTTCTAAATACAAAGAATCTATATAATTTTTCAATGTGGATTGATTTTTTTGGGTTTTATTAGCCAAATATATAAAAAGAACTTTACCTAATAAAGTGTATTCTTTAACTGTGATATTATCAGGTACATCATAACCCTTTAATTCTCCATGTTGTTTTAAAAATTCTTTACCAATATTAAAAAATTCACTTCTTGATAATTGTTTTTTAGATTCCATTCTTTGTTCCATTCTTTGTCTTTCAATTCTTTTTGATATAATTTCAAGACTACGCATATCGCTGTATCCAATTTGAGTTTTTGCGTATCCGTGCTCATTTTTTGGTAATAAAACAGCACCGCATTGACCACAATCGTGGCTACTTTCTACTGAAACCCAAGGGCATTGTCTATAAGATTTACCATTATAAAGTGTATTTTCACAATCTTTATGGTCATATGCTGGCATTTTACATCCATTTGGACAATTACCAGTAGCGGGTATTACAATATTTCCATTAGCTAATGTTTGATAATTATTATTGTTATTGTTATTAGCATAAGAAGGTGAAAAAATATTTTGAATACGCTTAAATTCACTATTTTGTGTTTTTTTCATATCTAATAATATTAATAACATTTCATTAAAATCAAGTTTTTCATTTTTATTAAAATCTATTAGTGCTAATATAAACGTTGCTGCGAATTCTATGCCTTCTGGTGTGAGGTTTTGATCATCTATTTGACGAAGCATATCTTTTAATTGTTGTTTTGATAATGAATTATTATAAGAAACTTTGAATTTATCAAATATTTTTTGAGTTAGACTTTTAACTTCAGAATCACCCATTGCTTCTGCAACTGCAATATCTATTTGTTCTTGAGTTAAACCGTTATTTTCACTTGGTGGTAGAGGGTCACAGTGTTCCCACCTTGTTTCAGTATCAGTGGTATAACACCATATACCTCCTGTTTCACCATCTGGATTTCTACAAAAATTATGGTCTCCTAATCCACTATTTGGTTTATTTTCAGGTGTATTTTTATGTTTTTGTGGAGATTGAGAATTCCAATTTTGACAAGTTTTACCAGAACGAGTTTTATTTTGCTTTCCTCTATATCCTGAACCATATTCTCCAGTTAGTTCTTCACTTGGTGGTAGTGGGTCACAGAGTTCCCATCTTGTTTCAGGATCAGTGGTATAACACCAAATAGTTTCTGTACCATCTGGATTTCTACAAAAATTATGGTCTCCTAAACCGCTATTTGGTTTATTTTCAGGTGTATTTTTATGTTTTTGTGGAGATTG
>CEWG01120857.1_pt1 | contig 18643 bp, 2 predicted proteins | sample 361411 | NCBI WGS metagenome assembly CEWG01 (sample SAMEA2622173, study PRJEB7988) | marine metagenome | biome: marine biome (ENVO:00000447); feature: surface water layer (ENVO:00002042); material: "saline water (ENVO:00002010), including plankton (ENVO:xxxxxxxx)" | depth 5 m | reverse complement strand
AGTAGTGATTTAATTTCAGAGATTTCATTCTTCAACATATTTATGTCCTCCAACGCGGAACCTAACTGTTTTGACTTACGTCTAGCAGCTATTGCAGAATCGTCCAAATTAATGATGGCACCAGTCTTTTTGTCTCTTACTAGACCATCATGTCCCTCTACTTTAATAAAGTCCATACGCGGAAATTAGAATGCTGCAACCGCACGAATATCTTGAATCTTAGGCACAAACGAAGGATCAACACCAAGCATCACAATTTTGATAGCAAATGATGAGTATTCTTCTATGTCAGATACACTATATTTTAAATCTTGATAAGAAGATTGTTTCTCAACAACACTTGAAATAGAATTTTCTGTAGTTGCCAATTCTAATGTATCGGGTTCTCCATTTTCATTAAACAATACCCAATCAATATCCTCAAAGTTCTCTTGACTAGATGCCTTCTTAAACTTATAGAGAACTTGAATATTAGAGATATCCTTTACATTTGCCATCAAATGAACATCAATGGCAGTTGCTGGATTACTAATAACAATTTCTTTGGTTACATACTTAGCTATTGCAGAACCATTCTTAGAAGTATTCTCAGGAACAAAATCAACACCATTAGTATAAGTAATTTTACCTACCTCTAAATAGTTTGCTTCCTCATCAGGTTGATTAGGATATTTGATAAAGTCTCCTACACGGAAGATATCTGCGATTTGATCACCAACAATAGCATTTCTATTGTACAATACATTATCAATAATTCTATCTGTGTAATTATCATTAATTGGATTGACATCAACTCTAGCAGTTAGTTCTTGAGTTTGACTATTCCAAATAACTGTTTTACCAGTAATAATATTTTCATAAGTCTCAAGAATTACAGAAGGATTTCTTGCTTCAATAGTTGCACCATCATCAATAGATGCAAATACCTGTGATGGATTAGAATCAACAGTAACATTTGTTAGTTGAGTTTGATTACCTAAAGAAACAAGTTCTCCTTTCTGGAAGAACTGACTTGTCTTAACTCTAACATATACAACTTGACCATTAACTCTAGCAATAGTACCAGTTGTCTTAGATACTTGTCCCTCAATTGTTTGATTAGCTTGTATTTCAGTTCCAGCATTACCAGCAAGTTCAAACTGATAAACTGGGAAGAACTCAATAACTTGATCTCTTCTACCAAATCTGTTCTCTTCTCCATGTGCATTTTCAATTCTATTACTTACTGTCTTAACAGAAGCACTAGAAAGATCAATGATTGGAGATAGATTACTAGAGCTAGAAGATAGTTGCATCTTATAAGTTAGAGATCTTTGTAAATTATTCAAAGTCTCATTAATCTCAGAGGCAATCATTTTTTGATTTGTAAAGTAATGTGGTTCGTTTAAGAACGTTCTTTCATAATCTGCCTGTGAATAAGAAGCATAATTTGTTGTAGAAGAATCTACAGGAACTACGTTTGTAGTTTGTACAGAAACATCTAGTTTTGTTCCTGTAAATGTTAGGTAATGAATTTGTGGGTATAAAGTTTCAAACTTTCTATTATGACTTGCATACACAGAAGTACCACCACCAACAGAGTTTCCTGCAGCTTGAGATGGAGAAAGAATATTATAGGAGTCAACACCAGAGTTGGTTACTTTAAATAGATTACTGTTAATAGTAGATGCGGTAATACCACCAGTTTCAACAGCAGTTCTGTAGAAGACATATGATTTACCACTATCCTCAAAACCATTATCTCTATGATTTACTTTAACAACAGCATTATTATTTTTAAATAATGTAGATGTAGAGGCAGAATTTGAACTTGCATTTGTCTCAATTGGATTTGCATCTAGGAGTTCATATCCAAGATCAACATTTTTAAGAAGAAGTTCTGCTGGTCTAGTTGTATCAAATTCTGCTCTGTAAAGAACAAACTTAAGATCCTCAAAAATATCCTCAGTCCAACTTTCAGTGTTTTGTGAACGGTATACCGAACCCAATGATGGTTGAGTAGTGATGACTGTGCTTGTAGCAATGTCAGTCTCACCTAGTTTAGAAACCCAAAGTTCATAATCAGTAGAGTCTGTCTCAACTGTGAGAGCATATTCAGTATCATTCTGTAAATATACAGGATGATCAAAAGCAAAATGTGTAGGTGTTGTTGAATTTGTTACCTCACCAGCATCAATTGCTACTCCCATTCTAACTGCTGGAGTATCAATCTCAATAGATGTTTGTATTTCACATCCACCAGCTCCATTTCCTACACCTTTTACAACTACGGATGGTGCTTCTGTGTAACCAAAACCACTTAGTGAAATTTCAGCATTATAAATTTGACCACCAGAAACTTCAATACTTGCTGTGGCAGTAGATCCGCCAGGTAATTGTGGACTCTCAATAGTAAGAATTGCACTGTCATAATTTTGACCAGTATTTGTAATTCTCATTCCAGAAACTTTACCGCTATCTTTTGCAATAGAAAGAACAAGATCAGTATTGTTCAATGCATTTGCTTCTGTAACAGATGGAATAATTAAATCCTCATTTTGCACAAAAGATTTGCCATTATGATTGCTAAGAACTATAGTGTATACTTGCTCATTTGTAAGACTAAATTTACCAGATGCAGTAGCAACTAGTTTTACATTGTTCTTATCAAAAATCTCAAGGATAGGACCTGAAGCAGCAGAAGATGCACCTGTTACGTTTTCACCTACAAATACAGATACGTTACCACTAGCAAAACATTTTAAGAATGTATTTGGAGATAGAGTTTTTTCAGAACCAGGAACAATATTCTTAGCTGGTTTCTCTGCATCTACATTAGAGATGTAAGTTTTAATTGGAATATTAGTGCTCTTCTTGTTAAAGTAAAGATCAACACCTGTTACAAAACAACCACCATCTAAATTCTCTACCTTAAATGTTTGTGCAAGAGGATTAGGTCTTACAGGATTATCTGTATTACTTTCAATTAATTGAATACCCTCATTAGATTTAAAGGTAGATGGTTTTGTAGATACAATACTAGATGGATTCTCTGGAAGAAGTCCAGTAGCATAATATTTAACTTCTGTATAACTATCAACTTTTTCTTTAGATTCGTTAGTTGGACTAGAGGTAAATCTAAATGTTAATACACCAGAAGTAATTGATACCTCTTCAGCAGAAGTATCGTATGGTAATGTATCCACATCACCAGACCAAGTTGCATTTTCAAGTGGTGGATTTCCTGCTGGTACAACAATTAACCCACTAGCGTTACCATATTCATCTGTGGTAATTTCACCATTAAATGCAGATAACGAATTACCAGCAATACCAGTAAATCTTAGATCAGGATTAACCCAACGACCAATATCTCTTCCTTCTAGGAAAACATACATTTTTGTGTTAGGTTTCATTCTTCTAATTACATACCTAACAGGAATACTTCTAGCAAAAAATGCTAAGGAAGTTGAAACTAAACTTTCACCAACACTCTTAGTTTGAACTCCTTTTCCTACTTCATTATTCTGAGGACTAATATTTGAGGAACTCGCTACTGATGCACTAGAGACAGAAGTTATAGCTTGTTGTGTATTGACATTACCTAATGAATTAATTGTAGTAAATGAAGTAGATGTACCTACCCAATTCACAACGAATGAATTGAATAGACTTGAGAAACTTTCTTTTACATTTTCTTTTGCTAAGAAAATATTAAACAGATCTGTATTAGTGTCAACCACCAATGGTTCTTCATTCTGATCATACCAATGATCAATAGATGGTGAAATTTCGCCATCACCAACATACTGAAGAACAACAAATGGATTTGGATTTAGAGTCTTAGATGCAAAATCATTACCTAACAAATTCAAAGGAGAGAAAGGCAATGTTATCATATCTCCAGATTTTTTATAACCAGAAACTGCTCTCTGATCTTCTCTTACATTAACCTCTTCTAAATTTACAGAATCTTCTTTTGCTTGAGGACGTAGGACACTTTGCTGACTGTCTATTGCACATCTATAATCAAGTGATTGTAAGTTACCTACTAAATGTGCTTCAAAATTATCAACGAAGAAACCAGACTTAAATCTATCAAGACCAATTTCATCCTTAACTTGCATGTTAAGAGCTTGTTGCTCTAGAATGCTAAGTGTAGTGTAGTATTCTAATCTTTCAATACGTTTCTCTAACTTACCAATGTCACGCATTGTGTAACGACGATTATCTACTGGTGTAATTCTTACATCTTTAGTTGTCTTTGTAAATGCAGGAATATATGCGTAGAAAAGAGGTACAGCATCATCAATAGGATCTGGTTTACTTGGATTTAAGGAAGAGTTACCTTCTTTAACTATAAACTGACCTTTATTATCTAAGAAGATACCATCAATACGATCTAGGTATTGAATTTGACTGAACGAGAATGTAAATTCAAGATTTGAGTCAGGAGCTGGTGTGCTTGCCAATACAGCACCAGAACCAGCAAAAGATCCAGCAGTTGTTTCTAGGGAAGCAATATTAAGGAAGCCAGGAATAATAGCATCACTGTCTACCTTAGGTCTAAAATCAATTGCATTTTTAAGTTCTAAGTTTCCGTGCACAGAAGAATTGAAAGATGGAATTTCATCTTCTGGAACTCCTGCTTCATGTAAATAACTGTCTATGGTTACAAAGTCACCTTGAGATTGTTCAAAGTAATCAAATGCAATTAATAATTGACCAGCTGCAGGTTCAAAACCAGGTTTTAATACGATTCTAGAAACATCATATAATGTATCTCTTTGACCATTATCAAATGTATATCTAGCAGTAACATCAGTTCCTGAGATTAAATTACCAGCTGTATCTACGTCAGGTGCTTGAGAGGATGTTCCTTCGTAAATATATCTCAATCTAAAAGCATCAGCATAAGATAGAGTTTCTACAACATCTGTATCAAAATCTTGTCCTCTAAACGGTACAATACGATCACCAGCAGAGGCAATAACAATTCTCTTATTTCTTACTGCAGTTTTAAGTCTTGGTTTTGCATTAGATACTTCTAATGTAGCAGTCAATTTTAATTTGGGGAATGTACCATTAGTAGGAATATTTCCAAAATATGATGATGACAACTGTAAACTAATACTACCAGATGTAAGACCACTTGCAGTATCAGTAGCAGATGTGATTTCTACAGAATCCTCAGAGACAAAAACAATATCACCTTTCACAATATCAGGTGCATCGCCAGGATCTAAAACTGTAATAATAAAGTTATTCTCGCTGTAAGCTGCAAATCTTTGTGTACCAAATGGCAATTGTGCAGCAAAAGTAATTGTACCACCACCAGAAGATGCTGTGGTTACAAAATCTCTACGGAAGAAATATTTTATTTTAGTGTCTTCACCACCAGCAGATATTTGAGATACTTGTTTACTGCCAGTTGGGAACAACAATGTTCCTGAGTTAGTATTTGTTACCTTAGGACGTAAACGAACAATACTTGTATTTGTAACATCGCCAGGAAGAACAGTATCTAGATAAACTCTAGACTTAGAGGATCCCTCTTGTTTTGTGGCGAACTGTACTATTGCACGAACTAAATTATTTGAATCATCAGAGAATTGTACAAGATCTCCTTGTTGTAATAAAATAGATGCATCAGCACTAAAACTAGTAGACTCAATAAAATTAGATCCTTGTGAACCAAAGAATGTGAAATTTGTTACTGCTTTTATTTCTGAGTTAACCTGACTATCTACAACAACATCTGCAGAGAATGTATTTGAATTTCCAGAACCATAAGAACAACCAATAGATTTAACATTCTGTGGAGTGTATGTTGTAACTGTATTTCTGAATAGAATAGGTACAACAGCAGCTGCTGCACTAGGAGCAGAGGCACTATCAGGATTTTTTACAGTAACAGCTGGTGGTTGTGCATACTCAATATTTACTGCTCTTCTATTAACAATAGTTGCATTGTAAATATTACCTGCAATATTCTTTCCTAAATCAATTTTTGATGCATCAAACTCAAGACCATTAATCAATAGAGAACAACCATCGGCATATCCTAGACCTCTGTTTTGTACAACGAAATGTGAGATTGTATTGTCTTTTGCAATCTTTACGGTGTTACCATCCTCATCTCTAATTGTCTCACCAGATTGGAATTTACCAGATAAAGTCTTAATGAATAAAATTCTTCCTGTACTGTAAACTCCAGTAGATGATCCTTCTACAACACCATATGCATCACTATCAATACCAAATACATACTTACCTTCATCAAATGCATTAGCACCTGCAGGAATATTTTCTAAAATAATTTTAGTAAAGAACTGAGGATCAAAATATGAATAACCAAACGTAGTATTATATGCGGATGTCCCTGCCTCTAAACGACCTTTTGATAAGACAATATCAGAATCTGAATTAAATCCAGATCCTCTTTGCTGTAAAAAGAAGTTACTTGGTTTTGTTTTACCAATAACAGGAGTAATAATTTCAGAGTAATCTACAATAAATCCAAATTCATTATTTCCTGCAGCTGCAGCTTCTTCAGTTAGATAAATTTTTCTCCTATAATCATCTTCAGATAAATCATATTCTAATGCAAGTAGTTCTAATTCACTCTTATTACCAAATACTGTCAATTCTAAAAATTGTACAGACTCAGATGAATTTATTAATGGTTTATTTGATGTCGCAAAAGATAATGTTTTGAAAGAACCAGTCGCAGTTGGTGTTCCTACATCACTTCTAGTTTTAATATAGAATAACTCACCAAATTGAGTTTGGAATGTAGAATCTGTTACAGCACCAATAAGAGTCGTAGTGTTAGTGATCTGTAAAGTAATGGTTTTAATTCCATCATCAGTATTGAAAATTTTACCTCTTCTATCGATGGTTTGTCTATGATCACTTGGTAACTCTGTATTGTTTAATCCAATAGATCCATCATTAAAAGTAGAGTACAAAAATACATCTGGATATGCAGTTAACTCAGATCCTTCTTTGTTTAGAGGAACACTACCAAACACATTAGTGACACTATAAGTAGGAAGACCTTTACTTTTTAGATTTACGTTATCACTAGATAGACTTTCTCTAGCTTTATTAATTTCAAGATACTTGGTTTCTTTATTAACAATCTCATATCCTTTGATATACGCTTTGCCAGGACCGATACTAGCAACCATTTTTCTTGATGCTTCAGAGGCACTCTTTCCATTAAAGAGACCAAACTCATCAGCACCGTAGATACCTCTGTTACCATCTTTCTGTGCCCACTCTCTAATATCCACAGAAAAATTATCTACAACATAATCTCCAGACTCATCAAAAGTTCTACGAGCTAATGTTTGTTCTAAAACACTAAAATCTGTAGAGGAAATTTTACTCTGAATTTGACCTCTAGAGACACTCAGTAATTGGATAAAATTCTTATCAGTAATTGCATTCAGAGCAAACTCTTTCAACTCTAAACCAATCTTTAATCTATGTGCGCCTGGTGCTGTATAGTTTGCAGACCCAATAGAATTATCATATAAACTTGCATCTTCCTCAGGAGTTACAATTTCCTCCTTAATTGTGAAACCTACTTTTGCAGATGGTTTATCGTAATACTCATCGATAACAAGTAGTTGCTCATTATTACGAACAAAATAACCATTAACAAAATAGATACCTTCTTCTACTTTTACAGCAGAACCAAATCCCATAGCAGGACTTTCTAAAGAAGTAACCTCATTTGTATCTGGATTTGTTATTTCGATACTAGTTGGTAAAACACTACCATCTGTTCCTACAACCAATAGAGGAGTATTGACGCCATCTACTACCTCTAGAGTCTCACCTTGTCTAAAAGTAGACTCAGTATTAGAATTACCACTATTAATATAATTGACAAACAAAGTATCTGCAGAAGACTCAGTTGCTAACTTTGTTGCAAGAATAGTTGCGATAACACCAGAAGTAAGACCTTGTAATTGTTGTCCTACTAATTGAGTAATATCAAATTTCTTAAAAACAATATCGTCTCCTTCTGAGACAGCGACCTCAGAAACAGACGATAGTTTAACGTAATCTAATTTTGTATTGAGACCTACCTCACCAGGAATAACAAGCTCACCTTGCTTGAACGCATATTTTCCAAAACTCTCAATTTGATTTTGGAGGATGGATTGTACTTGAGTTAATTCCCTACTTTGAATAGAATAGCCAGGACGGAATAGAATTTTATAAAAATTCTTACTCGCATCAAAGTCTTCGTAATAAGGAGTTACATTTAGGTTTGTCTTCTGAGGCATCGTACTTCGCCGAATACTAGTATCTAGTCCCTAGTATTTAGCGTAATTACGAGAACTTAGAATTCAATTACTAGTTTAATATCTTCAATCTGGTCAGGAGCACGAGTGATTAGTCTTCTGTTCTCAACGTAGATAACATCACCTGAGTTATTTTCAATCTCAGCATCAGCTAAACCACTTGAGAAAGTGACACCATATAATGCGGAACTATATGAGGTATCTACATTACCAGATGCAGTAGATGTCTCACCAGTAACAGCGTTAGAACCATTAGATTCAAATGCTCTTACAATACCACTGTCTGTATGTGCATCAGTAGTTTGAATATACTTAAGAACTCCAGCAGTTGTAGAACCACTATCTAATGTCCATGATACAACTGTACCATATGCTGTACCACCAGTTACACTCTGAGTGATTTTTTCATCAACAGAGAAATCTGCAGTAGCACCAGTAATTTTAAGAGATTTTAATCCAGATAATGTATCTGCAGTAGCAAATTGTGTAGTTCCTTGATTAAATGGATCTGCAATAATACCAATACGACGGAAGTCGTTATCTACTGGGAAGTCTCCAGAACCTTCTGAATATGTAAGACGAATATTTGTCATTACACGTTTACCATTAAGCTCTGTTTCGTGATCAGAACCATGACCACCCTCAGGAGGTAAGATAACCTCAAGAGCACCTACAGCAGATGCACCAGTTGTTACAGGGTTGCTTCCACTTAAAGCATCAGCAGCACTAGAATGTAAGTTACCATTTCCTAATAAAACATTAGCATATGTGTAACCTGATCCACGAGCTTGAATACTTGCGGAAGTGATTGTTCCAGAACCGTTTGTTACAAATTCAACAACACCGCCAGTTCCATCACCTTTGATACCTGCATAAAGAGTTTGTGATGAAGGAAGACCTGATCCAGCATCTTCAATCACAACAACGTCAGCAGCACCAGCTACAGCAGCTGCAGCAACACCTTGTCTAGAAGAGTTAGTAGCAAGAACGATTGGGAGGAAATCAGAAGAAAGGAATTTCAATACATCATCAGTTGAGATGGTGTACATATACTTCCAGATATAACCTGCACCAGTTGTCTCAGTATAGAGTCCAGTAGCACCATCGTAGTTAGGACCTGAAGTAGTTGGTTCTTCAGTTGCATCCTGTCCTGTTGTGTTTGAAGGATCTTCACCATTGTAAAGACACTTGAATACTTCGTATTGTGAGTTCATTACATAGAACTTAGCATCAGCAATACTTGTTTGACCTGTTGCAGTTGATTTACCGATTTGACCACCGCCACCTGGTGTAGCAGAATAGTCAGGTTTCCACATATCAAACTTAGGATTAGCAACGATATCCCAGTTGTAACGACGGATAACCGTTCTTGCAAAAGTTCCAGTAATACGTTTAGCAGCAATTAACTCGTCATAAAGGTTTCTCTTTTCTCTCTGGTTATCAAGAGGAAGAGGAGGAACGTCTTCAGTTGCATAACGATAAACACCTGACTTAGCAGTAGCACCTGTGTCAGATCCACCAGCACCACCAGTACGACACTTAAGGCTAGATCCTAAAGGAGGAGCGGAGTTAACGCCAGCACTTCCAAAAACGTCGGTAAGAAGGAGAGCACTGTCATAAACTTGAGCAATTGTGGCACGGAAGGTAGTGGAACCATATGTTCCAATATAAACCTCATCACCCACAGTAAATGATGTAGAATTCTTTGAATAGACCTCTAAGTAAGCTCTCCATGGTTGAGGTCTCCCCACGAAGAAATACATTCTAGTCTTATCGGGGTCTGTATCTGAGATCCCTTCGGTAAGTGATTCTAGAAATTGCTTCGCATTAAAAATACGAAACTTATCAGAAATAATAGCAGCCATGGTGTTCTTTATCCGACGTTAGTAATTGTGCTTGAGTTATTTATATTTATACCAATATTTATCAAATTGCAAAAGGAACTATTTCAGATCCCGCGTCAATCTGACTATCACCAGTATATACGGTGCATCCAGTAAAACTGCTACCAGTCTTACCAGTGTATTTAATCACACCAGAGTAATTGTTTGATCTATGGAATATATATCCCTCATCTGGGAAATAAGTGGTATCCATAACAGCAATAGTAAAGGAGATAGCTCCACCACCAGAACTAGTAGTAACTGGATTTTGAATAGATGGTGGTAAGAGATTAAACTTATCACCTGCTATTGTATAACTGGAATCAGCTCTTTCAGTAAAGTCCCTAATGGTAAGAGCTCCAAAGTATAAATCAAGTTCAAATAATGATAATCCAGAAACATTAGCAGTTCCATCATCAAATATACCATCAAAATGACTAATGGTAGTTCCTGCGTTAGTTGTAGTGTAGTTCCCAATGTATTCACTAGCAACACCAAAGACAGCGTTATCAACGAATATCTCAGTAGTATCCCTCTTAACAACATAGTAACGACCACCCACATCTACAATATCAACCTCTCCGTCATGACCACCTGTGTTATTTCCATCTCTAATTTTAACAGGATCAGTAATGAATACAGTTTCTTCAAACCCATCAATAACTCCGCCAGGTGGTGTAATCAATAGAACCTCTAATTGGTTCTTTTGCATTACAAATTCACTACGAACTATCTGTACCTTATTAGTAACAACAGTTTGATTATGACTAGTAACAAACGTTGTAAGTACAGTAGGTGCGACTGTTGGTGGTTTGCGGACTACCTCTGTTATAATAGTAGAGATAGAATTTACATCTAATTGTGGTTGAAGATCAAGTTCAATTTCTCTGGTAACTACAATGTCAAATTGATCGTCAACTAGGAATTGTTTTTGAGATTTTTGTTCTGTTCTTCCTTCACCAGCTGCACCAGCACTTACAGATACAAGTTGAGATTCAGATTCAACCTTAATGATACCAACAGGTGCAACAGATACGAACTCTGGAATTTGTCTTAGGAAAGTTCCAGCAACCCAATCTTTTTGAGTGGTTCCTCTTCTTGCTCTAGTAATATTTAAAAATCTATCAGCAAGTTTTCTGTTGTACCTTACAACCTCATCTCCAACCAATAATAGACCTGTTCCATAGAACTTAGATGTATCAGGAATATAAGCAATAGTCTCACCAATATTAAAGTCAACCTCAAGATATGCACCAGTCTCAAAGTAATTAATATTGCTTAGTGCATTATTTGGAATTTCAATTTGTTGAATTGCTGTAATTGCTTTAGAGACAGTAGATATAGAATTAACAGATACTATATCTTGAATCTCTGCATCAATAACAGTTTCAGAATTTTGAATTCTTAATGCACCACCCTGTCCTTCAATCTGAACAGGTTCTGGTTCAACATAAACAATATGAGCACCTTCAGATGGAGGTTCTAAGGTTTCAGAAGTTGGCATTGAACTACCAACAGTTTCACTATCAATTACATTAGTAATTCCAGTTTGTATTACTGCTATGATTTCACGATCAGTATCTGCTGGACTAATAAGATCTACAGAAGAGAAAGAGAAAGCATCAACTAGTCTATTACCAAGAATATCAATTGTTGATATAATCAATGAACCTTGAGAAACATCTATGTAAGGTCTGTAGGCAATATTGATCTTTGATACACCAATTCCTCTATCACTTAGAATATCAAATCTTCTTGATACAATAACTTTTGGAGCTTCTGTATAACCAGATCCACCATCAATCAAATCAACACTAATAACTTGACCCTTGCTTACAAGAACATTTGCTCTTGCACCACCACCTTGTCCATTTACAGGTTCAAATTTAAGAACTGGTGGTGTAAAGTATTGGTATGCAGTTGGTTGTGTAATAGGATCATAACTACGTTGATTCCATGTTAGAGATACAACAGAACCATTCTCAATTTTAGCAATAATAGATAAACCTTCACCTCTTGTAATCCCAGTATAAGTCTCAACTGGGACTGATGCGAAAATATCATCAGTTAATTGTTCACCATCTCTTCCATCTTTACTGGTGGTTTCGCCAGGAAGATTTTTAATTTTTCTAAATCCTTCCTCACCCTCTACACGAATTCTATCTCCACCTGATAAACTTACGAAAGGATTACTGTAAGTTTTACCAAGAATAGTACCAGACCATATTTGAGTATCAGCTCGTAATAATTTTCTACCAACATCGTCTTTACGAAGATCTAAAGTAACATTAGTGAATTCTGAGACAGGGATAGTTATATTTCTATCATAGTAACTTGCTACACCAAAAACAATATCAACACCATTTAATATAATAGAGTTTTGTGCTTGTGGAATATCAAATTTAATTTGTGTTCCAGTATTTGTATAATTTGTTACTCTACCAATAACATTATAAGTTCCATCTGGTTTTATTTGCCATGCATGAATACGAGCACCAATTTTGTCACCCATCCAACTATATCTTGAGAATGTATCCCAAATTGAAGATGTTGAATCAATAGTTAAAATACCATTTGCAAAGTAAGTATCTGGAGCAAAATCATAGAAGTTAATAACTTGTCCAACATCTCTTCCATAAAGATATCTAATATCAACTTTCATTTCCTTCTTGATAGGAACATTAAAGAAGATGTTAGGACCAGAGACAGTATAAGAGTAATCTTTTCTCTGTAGAACACCATCTAGGAATACATACAAGGCATCTTCTGCCTCAATGTTCTGTACTGTAAAATCTTCTACATCTAGGATTAAGAAAGGACCGTTCCTTACACCATCAACTAAGTTATAATCAATAGTAAGTCTCTTATAATTACCAACACCAATACCTGAGACTTTTTCTACTGCAGTTGGTTCTCCAATAGTTTTAGCTCCAAGATCTTGATCCCAAATAGGTGCTACATCAAATTTAATTTTGTTGGGAATTACAGTTTTATCAATGAAGTAAGAATCTTCTAAAGGATAACCCTCAGTGAATTTAGGTCTTTGTAATACAGCATTAAGAGTAAGGAATAAATTCTCATCTTTTTCTGCGTTGACAACTGTATTGTCATCCCAATACAATTCAAATTCTTTATTTTCTCCATCAACGTAATCAGGAAGAGTTCTAGTAACTGTTTCCTCTTTCAAGACATCACTCAAATTTTCATACAAAGAATCCACTGCAGAAATTACATTATTACATTCCTGTGCTGGTAGTAAAGGATCTCCCAAAATATTGTAATTTGAATATGTAAGTGTAGGAGTCCAATTACCTGCTTTATTTTCATTCTGTTTTGTTTTTTCTACAAGTCCTCTACCTTCTGTAAGAATAGTGGTGACAATCTCGTGATATGTGTTAAGTGTGCTCTCAACCTCTGCACATGCAGGAGAATATGAGTCAGTTAAAACATCAGGATCCTGACCAGGCAATAGATTTCTCATTGCTTGAATCATCAAGTCCCTTGCATATTCAAATGTAGCGATTGTCTCAGTTAACTGTCCAGTAATATAGTAAAGTTCCTCACCATATGGATAATCATTTTTTTGGTAATATAATTGTGCTGCCTCAACAATTTTAAAGTTACCACCTAACTTAAGATGATAAACGTATGCATCTATAATAAGACCAATATCTCTACCACACTTAGTTGCAAGAGAACCCCAATTTAATGAGGGATATTGTGCCTGTGCCCAGTTTAAGGACTCAGTTATAATGTATGTTCTATTGAGATCAATTAACTCACCTGCCTTGTAGAACATACCAGTGTTCAATGCACTCCAACCAAATTTTGCTTGTGTTACTCCTGCAAATGAAATTGGAACACCATAAGTAGAGCCAGGTGGAACCTCAAAAGATTGTGATGAAGTAACTCTTGCTGTATCTGTTGGGTTATTTGTAAAACCAGCAGGAGCAACACCATCAACATCAGTAATACCAGAAGTAGCACCACCAGAGATACCTGAGTTTGCAAGTGCAGGACTACTTACTGTTACCTGAGTATCACTATCAATAGATACAATCTTAGTCCCATCAGGGAATGACTTACCAGAACTAACGAATAAACCTATTGCAAGATTATCAGTGCTTGTAACTTTAATTGTATTTTGTCCTTGAATATACTCAATATCAACATCAACAAAATCCCAATTCCTGATAGCTAATTTTGCTAATCTTGTAGCATAAGAGAAAATTGCATTAGATTGTGTTTTATTATTTTGAATATAAAGATATTCATCACTTGAATTGAAAATGGAAGAGTAATCAATTGTTTTAATATTTCCACCAAACCTAATATCATGTTGATAAGCATCTAAAATTGCACGAATGTTTCTTTCGTAATCATCTTGTTTAGTTGCCCAATCTAATGTGGAGTATAATGCCTTTCCATATCCAATAGTCTCATTTACAATAAACTCTACATTTCTTTCAATCTGATTTGCTGCATCAATCCAAGTGCCACCACGTTGGAAAATATTTCTAATTTTTCTTAGATGTTTAGTGTTATATTGATCATCTTTGAACTGAAATACTTTACCATAGAATGTAACACCCTTATATTGTGTTACTTCACCAGCATCACCAGTAAGTTTATCTCCTGCTCCTAATGGAGGTGCAGCAAAAACAATCTGATCTCCAGAAATAGTATATGCCACACCTGGTTCTTGTAAGACACCATCTAAAGTTACAATGATACCTTTATCTGAAGCTGGGAAGAAAGGAACACCTAAATCATTGATGATTTGGAATGATGTGGTTCCCTGTAATCTACCATCAGTGTCATAATAACCATCAAAAGGTGCATTGAGAGTAAACTCAAATGCACGAACCTCATTAAATAAGAACTCACTAGTTGCAGCAGAACCAATACCCTTACGAATTCTTTGACTCTTAACTGATTGTATAGATTGTGTTACAGCGTATGTTGTATTCTCTACAGTAATTCTATTTTTATTTGGATCCCAGAGTTGTATCACACTAAAGTGATCTGCTTTAGGAACCTCAACTGGCATCTCAGAACTTGCAGTTGACTCTACATCTACTTGTCCAAATAACTTAAATCCAGCTGGGTGTGTGGTGGATTTGATGAGATCACGCCATTCATCAATAGATGTTTTAGATTTTACAACATAAGAATAATCTTGATAGAAGAAACTATCTAAAAGTTTTTGATTAGAAACACCAAGTTTACCTTTATCAGATTGATATGATCCTAGATTGTCATAAAAACTAGAAATTTCCTCATCAAATAAAGTAACGAAAATATTAGTAACTCTAGCACTTACATCATTATTTGTAATACTTGATATAACAGTATTTTCTCTAATAATACCTGTTATATCTTCCACTTTTAAAAGATTAGATCCATCTCTCCAATCTGATACTCTTGCTCTAGAAACCTCCACATTATTAACTTTTTGTACTACGACCTCTCCTTTTCTGAAACTAGGTAATGTTGTATTAGTAACATTTTTTGGTTCTGCAGTTACAATCGCACGATTTGGATAATCAAAAGGATTTCCAGTAACACCGCCAGGACTAGTTGTTGTACCATTACCATATATCTCATAATTACCATCCTCATAGAATGGATCATTGGGTTTATATACAAATTCTCCAAAGGTAACTTGAGAGATAATCAAGGTATCTCCATCCCAACTACCAACTATACCTCTCGCATCTGTAATTTCTTGACCAGTAACATCATCATTATGCCATTGTCTAACCTCTTCACCTACAGTAAAAGGACCGATGTTAGTTGGAGTATTCCAATATCTTTGTCCAGTTAACTGTGATGGTGCTTTTAATTTTAATTCTAAACCTGTAATTATAGATCTTGATTCTACTCTTAAAACGTAATTTGATGTAAATGTAGATGCTACGGTTTTATCTAAATGGAAAGCTCCACCATTTCTCGTAATATTGATACTCTTAGGAACACCAATACTATTACTGTTAGCATATGCTTCTACATCACTTTCTATAATTTGTATCTCAGGTGCAACAGTATATCCCTTTCCTGCATTATCTACAGTTATTGAGAATATCTCTCCATTTCTAACAACAACATGGAATGATGCATTGACTCCATCACCTTTTGTAATTACTACTTTAGGATTTGAATAATTTGAACCTTTATTGTCTATTCTAACACCAGTAATAATTTGAGTTGCAGAATCAAATAATACTGTAGCAGAAGCTCTAAAACTTTCTGATGCATCAACACCAATAATTGTCGGTACTTTTTTATAATTTAATCCAAGGTTGATGACTCTGAGTTCATTAATCTCACCGACAGCGAACTGACCAGTAGTAGTATAAGAAATGGATCCAGAACCATCCCAGAGAGGCTCACTAGTAATATCATAAACAAAACGATTTGGTGTAACATAGTTTAGTGTCTTAACTCCTTGTAAAGGATCGGTTATGATTTTGAAGAATGCTCCTTCTGAATCTACTACATTTTTGTTATCAAAATAATAGAAGTTTGTGAAATCTGTTCCAGTTTTTTCAGTGTATGCATTTGATGTATCTCTATATCCAAATCCAAACTTTACATCTGTAAATGATCCTGTATTACCAGGTAAAACTGTAGATTCTTGTTTCTCTGCAGTAATCAAATTAAAATTATTACTTGGACTAATATCAAAATAAGTCCCAGTGAGACTAGAATGAGACGTATCAAATTTATATCTGTAGAATTCTTGTAAATCTATGTTAGGGTTTGGTACAAACGTGGTATTGTCTTCTGAAAATTCAAATTTGTAAACTAACTCACCAACAGATTTAATTGATACCAATCTTGATGGATTACTAGATTCAAAAAATCTAGAACTCAAAGCAACTTCATTTGCAGTAGCTACTAATGTTTGATAATCATATACAATTACAATCTTTTGTGTTACAGGATCATATGATTGAACATATCCAGAACCAGACCCTGTAAAAATTTGGTAATTATTTGTAAAGTTATATTTCCCTTTGTAAAGAGATACTTCTTGTCCATCAAAATGATCTACATCATCAGTATCTTCTTGTCCTCTAATTACAGAAAAATTACTTCCGTTGATACTTACAATTTTTAATATCTCTTTTCCAATTTGAATCAAATCATCAACAGCAAATCCTGATGGATCATCAACTGTTACCTGAGTTCCACCAGATGGTACACCAACATGTCCCACATAGATTGTAAATCTTGCGGTAGATTGTGATGCACCAGATCTTACTAAATCTTCGTCAGCAACTGATAAGAAGTCTCCTCTAGCATATCCACTACCAGCATCTTGTATTTGTATACCAGAAACTATCCCAGCGTCAGATACAGTGAATGTAGCAGTGGCACCAGTACCCGATCCGCCAGTAAGAGAAACGCCAGTGTAAGTTCCAGCAGTATAATCTGCTCCTCCATTGAGAATTTCATAACGACCAATTCCAGTAAAGTTAATAGAAGTCTTTTTATCAGGTGGAATTAAGATAGCTTCCTGATATAACCTCTTTCTTAAATAATAAGTCTTAGTTTTAGTTGTGTCATCAGGATTGATATCAATTGTTACCTTATCACCAATACCTAAACCATGTGGAGCACCAGTTTCCACAAGTGCAACATTCTGATTAACTTCAAATGGTTCTAATCCATCACTTAATGATGTAAGTGTTACTACTTTTGTTCCAGAGGTATTGAATAGATTACTTGATTGTAAGAAGTAGTTGTCATCTACAATCCATGTACCAGTGAGAACCTTGATCTGGACTGTGTTTTGAGAAGATGTTCCCTCTAATACCTCAGCGGTAGCAATAGGAGTGTTGACACCATCAGTAAGACTTAATGTAGCACCTTTTGTATAAGAACTTCTTTGATCTAATAAAATTAGAAAAGTTTTAATAGAAGCAGAAAAAGTTCCTGTATTATCAAAAGTTCCATTTACATTTCTAAGCACAATTGTGTTGTCGTTTCTAACTGTACCAACAATAGAACCAAATGCACCAGATGAAGGTTGAGTCAATGTATCATCTGCAAATAGATATGCACTTTGAATTGTTGTTAGCTTTACAACTCTATTTTCTTTAGATTCTAAGTAATTGACATTTTTTCCTTTTACAGAAGAAACAATATATTCTACTTCAGATCCTTCTGTTCCTTTGTTATCAAAATATACCTGTGAATTTATAGAGAAATTATCAGATGATTTCTCTACTTCGATACTATCAACAGTTCCAGATTTTACCTCATCAATAGATGCGATAACACCTTCACCGTTACCTTGCATTCCATTAATAAAATATTTTTTGGAGTTTTTAGGAATATCATCTTGATTGATATTAGAATTGTAATTACTATCAACAGGCAGTGAGTAGAAGTTTTCTCCTATAATGTATGGATATTGCGGTACTTGATCGCTATCAATAGTAATGAAATAAG
>CEWG01221665.1_pt1 | contig 18668 bp, 19 predicted proteins | sample 361411 | NCBI WGS metagenome assembly CEWG01 (sample SAMEA2622173, study PRJEB7988) | marine metagenome | biome: marine biome (ENVO:00000447); feature: surface water layer (ENVO:00002042); material: "saline water (ENVO:00002010), including plankton (ENVO:xxxxxxxx)" | depth 5 m | reverse complement strand
TATAATAATACTTAATATTGCTATATTATGTATTATTACGCAAATTCTACTATTTTTTTATTAGGTTTACATTTTGTAATTTTTTCTTTAAATGTATAACATTTATCATTGAATTTAAAAATTTGACCTTTAATTTTATCAATATCTGGTGCATGAAAAACTATACAATCTCTGTTTTTGCATACTTTTCTAAATAAAGTTGCCAATCCTAATCCCAATAATACTGACATAAATATTTTACCTATTTTTCCATATAATATTCTTTGAATATTCATATATAATACATCAATATTATATTACTGTATTTGATAAGAACGAATTTTTGATACATCATCTGGACAATCTACTTCATGTGATTCAAATTTAAAACAATTATCTGCTTTATCTTTATACAAAATCTTATCTTCATTATCTGGATTAGGATAAACATATATGATTTGAGTTGGAGGCATTGATATATAAACTACAAATAATCCTATAGCTAAACTTGTTATAAATAAAGGAACACTAATAAATTTCATAAAATTCATATACATATTATTTTTATTTTTATTTTTTATAAAGTAAAAGATAAATTTCTCTCCAAATCAAAAAAGTAAGAGTTGAAAACTATAAGAAAAAATAAAAATATCAACAAAAAATTATAAATTATATGGAACTCTCTCAATCATCAATCATTCTATAATATTATTGTTATTTCAATGATATTATAATTATTTTTGTTTTATTTTAAGTCCATTAAAAAAAATTTGGAGAGATTTTTACTTTAACTTTATTGAACATTTTGTATTATTTCAAAATCATCTGCTTTTATTATTTTATTTTCATCAGATAATTTAGTTGTAGTAAAGTGATATGTAGGCATTTCTTTTTTTGTAAATTTTCCGTTTGAATTATTAATCTTTTCGATAAATATCTCTTGATATTTTGTATTTCTTATTTCATTTTGTAAAGGTATAATTACATTTTTATATATTTGTAAAGTATCATTTATAATAGAAATCTCTCCAGTTTTCTTAAATTCTTTAATATTTTTTTTAAAGTTATTTGTAATTTGATTTAATTGCATTTGTTTATCCTTTAAAAATTCTTTTTTTGATATGTATGTATTTTCACCTGTTTCTTCATTCATTATTGGTATTTTATTATTATTTCTATCAAAATATGTTTGAAATTCAACTGCAAAACTAAGTATTTCTTGTAATTGGTCTTTATATGTTTGAAATTCATTTAGTATTACTTCTTCATCATCTAATTCAAATAATAAATCTAATTTCAATTCTGTAATTTTTTTTTTATAACTATTTATACTTATTCGAGCTTCTTCTAATGTTTGTCGAGCATCCGTAGTTGATGCACATTTTATATCTATATTTAAGTTACATGGTTCTTTTGCATTACCACATTTCATAATTAAATGATTATCTTCCTTAGAAAATATAGTACCTCCTGGCTTATTACAATTTATACATCTCATTTTTCTTTTAAAATTAGCTAAAGATTCCTTTTTTTGTTCTAATGATAAAATTCTAAATTTCTTACTTTTTTTAAAATCACGAATTTTTTTATCATATTTTCCTTTTTTTACATAATAATCCTCTACTAATTTTTCATATTTTTTTCTTTCTACATCATCTTTATTCACTTTCTCTGCCATTATATATTAAGTATTATAAAAATTTTTATGTAATAATTCAAAGGGACTTTCAAATTTAGGTAAATTAGTTATTGATTGTTGAAGCTCTTTTGCCTTTTTACTTTCTAATTGTCTAACTCTATTCACAAAATAATCTCTTTTTAATCTTTTTAATTTTTCTCTATCTTCTTCTGTCGGTCTTGTTTTAAATTTATAATATAGTAATGAAGATGTTATTGCTACAAATGTTATTAACAAACCTAAATTCATTAAATTATTCATTTCTACATCTTTTTTTATTTTACATTTTTTTAATGTTTCCTTTAAAAAATAAGATACCCCTGGTTCCGTTAATATTGGTCTATTCATATAATAAATAAAACTAAAAAATCAAAAAATTTTATACCTATTATCTATAAATGATTTCTCCATTACAAATTACTATATATTTTTCTTTAATTACATTAGGTTATTTTATCGTTAAATTTATGCTCTGTGAAACATATTCTCAAAAAAAAGAAGGTAAAGGAGTTATGGCTTGCAGAATTATAACTGCAATTTATTTAGCAACAATATTATTTATTCAGGTCATTGCTAATCACCAAATTGTTCTTAAAAAATGCGGGGAACCTCAATTTGCCAAAACAATCACTTATACTTTAGGACCTAATTTAATTATTTTTGGTGGATTGATGACTTTACTTACTGTATTCCCAGGATGGAAAGCACCCTTTTCTAATACAATTGGTTATGTTATATTAAATGGATTAGGTAAATTAATAATGGGAAAAGGTATCGGTGATGCTTTACTTGCAATTCTTAAAAAAGATAACAGTAATAAATTACTAAAAAGAGTTTATGCTGACCCATCTATGATGGTTAATGATATTACTCCAGATAATTTTAATGTTTTTATTCAAAGACTTGGTGGTACTAATTCAATAAAAAAAAGCGATGTTAGTGAAGAAGACTTAGCAACTTTATATAATTTTGTTGTTCTTAAAGATAATATTGCCAGTTTTGTATGGTATTTTTTAACTGGACTTTTAGTTATACAAAATTCTAATTCCTACATTCAAACTATGAAATGTGTAAGAAGTGAAACACAATTAGCCAAAAATTTCAGAAAATCTAAAGTTGTAAAAGCTGAAAAAGATGATAGAAAATGGAAAGTTCCAGCAGAGTAATATTTTATAATATATTTAACAAAAAATTCAATATATTATATATATTTATATAATATATATGTCAGCAGAAGAACCAGCAGAAAAACCAGAACAAGTAGAAACAGAACCAGAAAAAGAAGAACAAACAACACCAACACAAGAACAAGATAAGACAGAAGAAGAACAACCAGAAACAGCACCAACAGCAGTAGAAGCAACAGAAAAAGCAGCAGTAGTAGAAGAAGAACCTGTAGAACAAGCAGTAGAAGCACAAGCAGTAGAAGCACAAGCAGTAGAAGAATCAGCAGCAACAGCATTAGATACACCTCCTCCCTTACCACCAAGAAATCAATGTGAAGACAATGAATTCATAGAAACTATAAAATCAAGTGATTTTATTAGTAGAATATACATTTCTCAAGGAACACAAAAATTAAAAGTGAAGGATGGGGACTCTGTAGGAGAGCAACAAATTTTTAAAATGTATAAAAATAAAACTCAAGGCAATTGGAAACATGATGATCCAATTGGAGACAAATTAGTAAAAGAAGATGGAGGAGAAATTGATGGAACTATAATTAATTTTACAAATAATGAACAATTAACAGAAAATAGCGTTGTACTTGTAATAAAATGCAATAATGATGATAATGATATTTGCAAAAAAATTAGAGAATTTCTTGAAAAAGTAGAAGAAGCAACTGTAGAAGAAGCACCAGCAGAAGAACAAACAGAAGAAGGAGAGGGAGAAAAACCAACAAACCCTGTAGTAGTAGTTGCAGAAGAACCAGCACCAGCACAAACAGAAGAACCAGCACCAACACAAACAGAAGAACCAGCATCAGCACCAGAACCAGCAAAAGAAGAAGAACCAGAACCAGCAAAAGAAGAAGAACCAAAACCAGAACCAGCAAAAGAAGAAGAAGAAGAAACAACACCAGATGCCCAACTAAAACAAGAAGAAACAGCAGAAGAACAAAAACCAGCACCAGAAACAGCACCAGAATTAGACCAAAAAGCATTAGAAGAAGCTGCAAATGATGTTGCACAAACAGATGACCAAAAAGAAGAACAACAGGGGGGAAAAAAGAGAAGACGCAAATCAAGGAAAAAAAGAAAAAGAAAAAGAAAAAAACAAACAAAAAAAAAATAATTTTTAATTAATTTTTTTAAACAATTAATTAAAAACGAAATTTAGGTATAGATATGTAGTATAATACAAATAAATATGAAAATATAGCAATAATAAATGTCAAAAACCAAATAGGTATAATAGTTTTTTTTTGAGTTCCTAATCCAAATCTTCTTAAAGAACCATCTTTTTCATATAAAAATGCAGGTTCTGCTAATTGAACTAAAGAAAATATAACCACAAATAATACTATAGATACAGAAGTAATATTTTTACGAATATATGTTCTATTCATTAATAACTTATATATAGATTAGTTTTTAAAATTAATTACTAAATATATTAATAACTTCCATCATGACCATCCATATCTCCAAAATCATCATCTTCAGGTAAGAAACTTAAATCATTTATTTCAGCATTAATTCTGTTTGCAACATCATCATTTTCCCTTGTATCAATTATGTCACTAATATTGTAAAGTTCTCTATTAAATTCACTTACATCATCTAAACCTCCGGCTTTCATTTCTAATAAAGCATCTTCTTCCATTTTTTGTCTTTCTTTATCATATTGATTTTCATCATATTCATAAACAGCCCTTGTTTTTCCTAATCCCCAATCACCCAATGAATAAGATTTCATTAAATCTTCTATTTCTCGTTCTTCAACAGTTAAATCTCCTAACCTTTTTACCATTTTTTCTTTTTCTTTTGTTTTACTTTTCAATACATTTTTGTTTATTTCCTCAGGTGTTACATCTAATAATTTTTTATAATTATTAATTTTTTCAATATATACATTTAATAAATCATTAACGGTTTGTTTCATTTTAAATTTTCCACTCCTATAAATTTCATCATCTTCTGCTTCAGGTATATTTAAATCTATATCATCAAATGCAGATATATAAATATTGAATGAACATAATAAGAAATAATACCCTAACTTTTTGACTATTTCTCCATCAAAAATAGAACTACATTTTTTTGTTTGTTTTTTTGATTTTGATTCGCTATCCTGAGAATCACTAATATTATTATCAATATCAGCGTAAAATGGAATACTATTCAACAACATAAGTATATCCTCATTATTTTTTAAAACATAGTCTAATACAACAGCAATTCTTTCATCTCCATAAAATTTTGAAAACTCAACACCGTCTTTTAACATGAAACTTTTAATATCTTTAGCATGCATTTCACTAAATTTTTTAGAACCCTTTAACCAATGTTTTGGAATATATCTATCATTATAATCTATTTTATTTAATATAATTGTTGGATAAACTTTACATAATAAAACAACTAATTCTTTAACCATATTAAAAACAGTTATTCCCATTTCATCTTTTTTTGAAATATAATTATCATTTTTTTCTTCATTTGAAACAGAAATCATCCATGATGGATACGCTTTCCAATTTAATATAAATCTACCTCTTTTTTTATTTTTTACTTTATAATTAACATCACCATCAGGTTGAAATAATTTCAATACATCTATATTATTTCTGGTAATATTTAGATTTTCTAATATATTTTGAACCATAGTATTAGTTATTTGATTAAGATAAATTTTAAATTCATTAATAACAATATCGTTTTTATCAGTAACAGATATATCAAATCTATCTACCAATTCATTTAATTTTTCTAATAATGTTCTATCACATATAGTAAGTTTATCTTTTGACAATAAATAATTTAATGTAGATTCTAATTTATTTTTTTCAGTAGTAATTGGTGGATCTAAATCATATTTCAATATATTTTTCCTATTAATAATATTCAATAATATATTTAATGATTCCTTATTATAATTTAAATCATCATTTTCCATAGCTATTATTTTTTCTTCAATAGGGTCAAATTTATTAAATTTGCATGAATTATTAATACATAATCTCTTTAAATTTTCATCTAATTCTATTCCTGTATTAAACTTGCAAAATTTAATGAAAGCTAAATAAATGGTAGTTTTAGAAAAATCTTTTGAGATTGGTGTATACAATATTTTTGTATTTTTTGAAATATTAAAAAAAGGAGGTTTATGACTATTTTTATATTTGTAATATATTTGAACTAAATTTTTTATAATATTATTATGTTTTTGTATGCTACTATCTTTTTCTGAGAAATATAAATTGGTTTTTGGTTCTCCATTATTACAACATGCATTTTCCAAAAAAGGTATTCCATTTTTTGTTTCTAATAATAAAGGTTCTTTATCTATGACTCTCTGGATAGATTGTATAATTGAAAAAGAATAACTTTTAATTTTTCCATATAATGCAAATAAATGTTTAAATTGTTCATAACTACCTTCTTTCATACGAGATCTTAATGTATTTTCAAAAGTGCCTGCAATATTATTTACACTTTTTACATTAACTGGAACTAAAGGTGGTAAAAATTCAGTCCATTTTTGAACATCAAAATCATCTGAGACAATTTTATAATCAACATTTCTTTTATTCCATTCTCTTTTTAGATTCAATAATACATTAACTTCATCTATAATTAATATTTTTTCATCCATATAATTTTTTATTTTTGTTACAAATTTTTCCATAATCTCAGAATAATTTTTTTTTCTATTTTTTTTACCTGATAGTGCTTTTGGGATAATATTCCAAGGTCTATCTCCTCTTTGTAAATGAAATAACATACAAGAAAAATATTCAATAAAACTAAAATCACTGTTTCCATCAATTGGAAATCCAACAAATGATTTTTTACAATTTCCAAAAGCCTTTGTTGATATAACTCCAGGAATTATAGATTGAACAGCTACCATATATGCAGAAATTAATGAATACAATAATATTTCATCATACTTTTTTTCATAAGTTTTTAATTTTTTTCCTTCTTTAGTTTTTTTAGCATATGCCGATTTGTAAGAAAGTTCGTCAGGAACATATTGATTAATACATTGAATAGTAATTTTAATTATAAAATTATGCTGTGATTCTGTAGATATATATAATTTATCATCAAAGGTTTTTATCATTTTTTCTAATTCTTTTGCTAATTTTGTTGAATATTCTAATTTTACATCTTTTATGTTAGATTTTAATTTATCACCTATAGTTTGCTGCATAATCTCTCTTGATTTAATTTTATATCCTGATTTATCATAACCTTCTGTAGTATCTAACATAATATTAGAAATATAATAACCACTATATTTATCTACCCATTTATCACCATCATCACTCAATGTGCCTCTATCTTTATAAATTTTTTGCAATACATCAACATATTGTTTTTTCTGGAATCCTTCTGCTAATTCATAAAAAAATGTAGGTAATAATTTAATATTTGTATCTATACAATAAAACCAATTAATATCTTCATTTCCATCTGAAATTCTACAATATTGATTTATAAATATCAAAATATTAGCATATTTTTTAATTATATCAGTTTGTGATAGTATAGCATCTCTTAGTGATTCATATGGTGATACAATAATTTCCTGTTCTTCCAAAGAATTTGCTATTTTTAATTGTAATAAATCTCTTTTAATTAATTTATTTACCTTTAATTTTTTTAATGATGTAATATTTTGTTTTCTATAGTTAAATTCAGCTAATAATTTGGTTTTTAATTCTTCCAACCCTAATTTCATTTCTTCATCAAAACGATTAACTATATCCTCAAGAATATTTTTTTTTAACATTTCTTTACTTGTATCTAAATTTGTGCAAGTTTCTTTTATCTTAACACAATTTGCTTTTATATTACAAAAATTAATTTCATCTATACTTTTCCCTGATAAATTTTTATCATATTTCCAAATATTATTTTGTCTAACATAATATTTAATATCTTCATCGCCTCTGTCTAATATTGCATATTCTCCTTCATATACTAAACGAGCTTTATCTATCATAGCTTCTGCATCTCTTTTAGCTTTTGTATCTTCAATACCATTATTTACAATTAAAAAATCTCTTAAGCCTACTTTCATATCTTCTTCATTTTCATATTCATCGCTATGTTTTGATATCCAATCATTTCCAATATCATATGGAGTTTCATCATATTTTGTATCTACAAATGTAGGCGAATTATTATCTTCTGTTAGTTCATCAAAGTCCTGATATCTTTTTACTAATGTTAGTGAATTACATGATTCGTCAGAATCTTTTTTAGCTTCAATATTTATCTCTGTTTGTTTTATTTCTTCTTGAATTTTTTCTTCAATTGCAATTGGTTGTCCATAAGTTAATTCACTCAAAGATAAAGCAGTATTATAAAGAATTCCATTATCATAACCAATTATTTTTCTTAGAGATGATTCCGTCTCATCATCATCTTTAATATTATAAAATTTTTTTTCAAAAATATCCAAATAATCTCGTTTTACTAATTTTTTCATTATTGTAGGAATCTGATAATCCTTTACACTTCTTATAAATTTTACCCTATCCTGATTATATTTATATACCTTTTTTTTGTATTCAGTAATTTCATCTAAAATAAAATCACGCATTTCTTCATACAATTTATATGAAATATCATTACTGTAAATTAAAAATGGTTCCAAATATTCAATTATTTTTGTAAATGAAATAGGATATTCTATATTTTTTTTTAAAATGTTAAAAAATATTTTAGTTTGAGGAATCATTATATTTAAAAAATTATTATAAACATCTTCATCTCTATCTCTATCTATATAATTTCTTCTTTCTTCAAAATTATAATACATTTTTTGTTTAAATAAATCTTTATTTATTGGTTCAGTATTATCAAATTCTTCTCCTTCTTTTATTAATTTTTCGTTCATTTTTTTTGTCTTACTTAAAATTTCAAATAAAAAATAATTAAAATTATGTAAATTTACTTTTTTATAAATAGACGTTGTAGGTAAATTAATACAAGAATATTGAATATAAGGTAAAGGTAATGTTACAAAACCTAATAAATTAACAGTGTCGTTATTTGTCAATGGTACAATAACATTTTTACTGTGTTTATTTTTTATATCTGGATTATGTAATTTATTTAATCCCAAATTATATCTATCTATTACATATTGTTCATCGTTTATTATTGCATCTTTATTTTGTCGTGCTTTTATCATTGATGATATAAAATTATCTGAATTATTAATTAGAATATCCATATTTTCATTTACCTGTTTTTTAATAATAATATTATCATTATTATTTGTATCCAAAAATGGTGTAAAATATGAATTTAATCCTTGAAATAAATAACTATATTTATTTTGACTATCAGGAACACTATTTGTTTTATAATTATTAAAATATTCCATTACTTCTTGAGTATCATATTTAAATTGTCCTATTTGAGCATCATCATAAAATTCATCTGGTCTTATTAATGCATCAAATAATTTATGAGAATTGCGAGCAACAGGTATCAACCAATGTAATTTTTTGTCTAATTTTTTTATGTGCTCTATTAAGGGTTTATAATTTGCTCCTTTTACTTTAATATTCTCTGCATTTCCCATTTCATCAAATGTTGAAAATTCCCTCCTTAATTGTTTATATCTTTCAATAATAATATGAATTTTATTTAATACTGATTCTGTTCTTTGATTTGAAGGATATTCTGCTAATAATTCGTCTAAAATATCTTGTGTTTGTGTTTCGATACCAAATCTTTTATTTTTTTCATCTACCTGAACCATTTCTGTTATTTCACCTACATCTTCATCTACTAATTCAATATCATCTATTTCAATAAATAATTCTTCAGTATTCTTTTCTATTGTTTCACTATCTAATATCAAGTCTAAATCTTCATCAGAATCATCATCATAATCATCTTCTAAAGGTGTCAACAATTTTTTTTCGGCATCTTGAGCTTCTTCTTGTAATTCTGGAGGATAAAAAGATTTAATATTAATTATTGGTAAATCTAAAGGTATACCTTTATAGCCAAAATCTATATATAGTTTATTTTTTGTTTCATATGTTGTTATTTCTATAGAATCCTCTTCTAAATCCGTTATTTGACCGTTTATAAAAATAGGAACATCTCCTCCAAATTCTATACTTATCCACTCGTCTTTTATCAATCCATTTTGTCTTGCATAACCTTTTTCTTCTGGATTAGCTAATATCGATATTTGTTCTATCGATTCATCTGTTAATTTTTTTCCCTTTATTGTTAGTTGTACTTCTGAAAAATCTTTATCATTCAATAATTTCATTAAATTATCATCTAAATAATCAATTAAAAATGTATTCTCATGTAATACGAGATTTGTTGGTGCTGATATTTTAATTATTTGACCTAACTCTAAAAATAACTTTGATTCCATTTCTTGAGACATTACTTATATTTATGATAGAAATTATCTCTAAGAAGAAATACATTGTAAATATTATATAAAGAATTAATTATATAATATTTCAAATGGCTTACATTTTAAATGATTATGCTGATTTATTACGATTAACTAATGATAAAAATTATTCAAATGAAAAATTTATTAAGGTAAAAAAACAAAATCATTTATTTGTTTTAAAATATGATAAAAGTAAATTATCAACTCAAAATATAAATTCACTCGGTTTATTTAGATCTGTTATTGTTGATAATAAAGGGAATATTTTATGTTTTGCTCCACCGAAATCTATTAATTTTGATATTTTTTCACAGTCCAATAATTATGATGATTGCATCGTTCAACATTTTCCTGAAGGAACAATGATTAATCTTTTTTTTGATAAACATTTGGATGATTGGCAAATTACCACAAGAAGTACTATCGGAGCTAAATGTAACTTTAATATGGATAGCACTATTACATATCGTTATATGTTTTTAGATGCAATGAATCACAAAGGTATTGAATTTGAACATTTTGATAAAAAATATTGTTACTCTTTTGTTTTACAACATCCTAAAAACAGAATTGTTTGTCCAATTAGCGAACCTAATATTATTTTAACTCATAGATATGAAATTGTTGATAACATTGTTAAATTACATCAAGATAGTGACGGGTTATTTGATGATAAACTTATTGAAAAAACAATGATTACTTCAAATAATCAACCACAAAAATTTTCAAGATTATCACAACATCATATTAATGATACTAATTTCATTTCTTGTTTTAATTATAATGGCAATTGTTGGAATGATTTAATTAAACATTTCTTTTCTGATAATTTATCATACCAATTTCAAGGTATTGTAATATACAATAAAAAAGGAGAAAGAACCAAAATTCGAAATGCAACTTATGAGAGAATTAAACACCTAAAAGGAAACAGTCCAAAATTACAATATCAATATTATCATTTAAGACAACAAGGTGCTGTAAAAGATTTTTTGAAATATTATCCTGAAAATAAAGAGGAATTTAGTGATTTTAGAAGAGAATTACATAAATGGACAAATCAATTATATCAAAATTATATTAATTGTTTCATCCATAAAGAAAAACCATTAAAAAGTTATCCATACAATTTTAAAACTCATATGTTTAAAGTGCATGAAATTTATTTAAATAATCTTAAACATGAAAATAAATTTGTAAATAAAGGTGTAATTGTTGAATACGTTAATAATTTACCTCCTCCAAGATTGATGTATTCTGTAAATCATAATAAAAAACAATTTGATAAAGACCAAAAAATTGTTACCAGTGATTTAAAAGTATTGATGAAAAGTGAGATTTAATATTTATATATATATATGAACGATTCTGGTGAGGATACCGAGGAAGAATTTCCAAGCCTAAATTGGAGACAAGCACCACTTCCTGTAATTCGACAAAGGCGACGAAGGACAGAAGTTGACATCCTTAATGAAGCCTTTTTTGCTATGCTTGACGGAAGACCCTTGACCCCATTACAACGTCGAATAGTTGAGCAAGATCTTGAGCAATATAGACGTGAGCAAGAGCAAAAAAGAAGTTGTGCAAGACGCACATGTGATTATATTACTGATTATGTAAAAGATTTGTTTGTAAGATTTAGACCTTATCCTTTCTTTAGAGGTGGAAAAAAAAGAAAAACTCGTAGAAAATTAAGAAAACACAAAAAGAAAACAAAAAGAAAGAGAAAAAGAAAATCAAATAAAACACGTAGAAAATATAATAGACGAAAAAAAAAAATAAAAAAAAGAAGAAAAACAAAAAGAGTTATTAAAGGCGGAGGTAAAAAACATGATAATTTAATGGCTGAAATATATTTAAATAGAGATATGATATTAGGACATTATCCAAAACCATTAACTGACCAAGAAGCTCACAGCCTTACTGTAGCAACAGAGGAATCTATGTATGATGCATTGCCTGTAAATAATGACCCAAATGAAGATAGAATCGCAAAATATATGATAGCACGAAAATTCTGGAGGCCCAAAACGAACTCGAAAAAGTTAAGAAATAAGGAGAATAATTTTAATAGTATGAATTTTAGACCTATTAGTTTGGCTTACGGAAGTGATAGCGATACAACAATAGGTCCTTCTTCAAGAGCTTCTTCGAGTATGTCAGGGAGAAGTTCTGCTGCCAGTTTAGCAGCAGGTTTATAATTAAATAATATCTTATAAAAAATATTATTTAATAGTTCTTTTTTTAAAGTTAAAAGTATTCTTTAATATTAACAAACAAATTCTTAGAAATTTCACAAGCAAATTTTAACATTTTATATACATTTGAATCACTTTCAACATCAATATCCTCACTATCATTAAATGCAATTCTAATAATAGAATAATCATCATGAGGATGTTTCTTAATAAAACCTACATAACTTAGTGTTCTATTTTTCTTATAATCTTCCTCGTGCAAAACATATTCAAGTACTTTCCCAATTGTATAATCTTCACCGACCAATTTAATATCAACACTATTATTCATAGCAGTTGCTTCTCTATTTAATTCAATAACTTCATCTTCACAATTTTTGGCAATATTATCTAATTTTGAAATTAAAATATCAAGTGCTTTATGGATAATTTCCATATTTGAAAATACTCCTACAGTTTGAAGTTTGAAATCAAAAGAATTTTTAACATAAAATCTTTTAGCTTGCAATGTGTACCAATTTTTTCTTTCATATTCTATTTGACTTTCCGTTAGTCCCTGACTCTCTAATTGTTCAGCAATTGCCTGCCATTGATTATGTTGTTCTACTTTGTCCTCTGTATTACCATATGCACAAGTACTTGCTACATTATACATACCATCTTGTTTTGCTGTTCCTACTTTAAATTTTGTTTTAAATTTAATCATTTCTCCAGGAATATCATTTGATATTTTAGGACGTAATCTTGTAAATAATATGTAATCTTTAGTTAAATCATCTGGTGGAAAGATTTTATCAACTTGTTCTTGAGTTAAATATTTATTTGTATTTTTATTTAATATTTGAAAATGTTTAGTCGTTACATACACCAACGAATCTGTATCATTATTAACTTCGCATTCGATAACTAAATCGTCAATTCCTTCAATATCTTTAATATGAACTGGTATGCAACCTAAACGTTGTTTTAAAATTTCATTATGCAACTTACAAGTATTTACAGAGAATTCGACATTTTCTTTTGTTGTATCAAATACAACAGTTGGAATATCTGTTAATATAGTTCTTCTTACAGCATTTACTACACTTACATCAGCATCTTCTATCGTAAATGTATAAACTCCTTTATTATTAATACCATCCTTTACTTTAGGTAATACAATTAAACTGGTTTTAGATTCAGCAGCCATATTGATATATTATAACATTATTATATTTAAATTAATTTCAATTTTAAATATTCAAGAAATAAGTTATATTTTAACTTAGTAAAACTTTAGATATATAAATGAGTAGTGTATTATATTATAGTAAATACTGTGAAAATTGTAAAAAATTATTATATGAATTAGGTAAAACTGATGTTCAAAAAAATGTGCATTTTTTATCAATTGATAGAAGAATAAATAGAGGAGACAAAATATATATTCAATTAGATAATGGACATGAAATCTTTATGCCTCCTAATATAACCCAAGTTCCATCTTTATTATTGTTAAATAAGGGAAATAAAATAATAGTTGGTGATGATGTTATGAATTATTTTAAACCACAAATTTATCAAGAAAAAGTTCAAGCAACAGAAAATAATATGGAACCTTTAGCATTTTCTATGTTTGAAATGGGAACATCTATGAGTGATACATATTCTTATTTAGACCAAAGTCCTGACGAAATGAATGCTAAAGGAGATGGAGGATTAAGACAAATGCATAGTTTTGTAAAACTAAACCATAACGATTCTATTGAAACACCCCCTGAAGATTATATACCAGATAAAGTAGGTGAAGTAGATATGGGAAAATTACAGGCTGAAAGAGATGCTGAAATAAAACAACCAAGTATTAGTAAATCTTTTTAATTTATAAAAATAATATTTAAATAGAAAAGTAATTTATATACTATATGTCAATTCTAAAAGCTTTTAATAATCATATGTTAGAATTTATAGATGATTTAATTGTTATATTTCCAGAAGATTTAGATATTAGAACATCAAGAACATTTATACAAGGAATTATTAAAGTTAATCCTAAAATGATTTGTAAATATTATTATGAAAATATTGCATTAACATACAAAAATGAGATAGAAAATGGAGATATTGCTTTTTTTATAAATAAAGATTATGATGAAGATTTAGCCGAAGATTGGAAAACAAATAAAATTAAAGGAACCATGGAAAAATGGAGAAATGTATTAAGAACCACAAAAGATGATAATAAAAAAAAAGCTATGAAATATTTCCAAAATTTATCTAAGTTATCAGAGATATATATAAACAGTTAAGTTTAATTTAAATATTAAATTTAAATTAAATATACAAATGACAGAAAAAGTGCCCGATGAATTTAAAAAGGTAATGAAAGACTTTTACAAAGATATTTTAACAAGTTTTCCCGAATACAAAGAAAAGCTTGGAGAAAACGAAATTAATTTTCTAACTGAAACTGATGATAATAATGCCTCTATATTATTTAATTATTGTCAAAATTTATATCCTGAAAGATTTTTCGACATTTTATATCAAAATGTTGATATTTTTGATAATTCTGAAATGAATACACAATTTTTACCAAATATAGAATTTAAAGATATATGGAAAGAAGATATAAGCGAAAAAACAAGAGAAGTTATTTGGAAATATTTACAATTAGTTTTATTTAGTGTTACAAGTAATATGGACGATAGTGATTCATTTGGAGATACTGCAAAATTATTTGAAGCTATAAACGAAGAAGAATTAAAAAAAAAATTGGAAGAAACAATGGAACAAATGAATGGTATGTTTAGTGATATAAGTGGTGATTTTCAAATGCCGGAAGGATTTACTGATATGTCAGGTGTAAATATGGAAGATATTCCCGATCCAGAAAAAATGCAAGATCACATTAATGGATTATTAGGAGGTAAATTAGGAAGATTAGCCCATGAGATTGCTGAAGAAACTGCAAACGATTTAGATGTTAATATGGATGATGCTGCTGATGTTACTGATGTTTTTCAAAAATTATTCAAAAATCCAGGGAAATTAATGAGTATGGTTAAAAAAGTAGGTTCTAAATTAGATTCAAAAATCAAATCTGGTGAAATAAAGGAAAGTGAATTAATGCAAGAAGCAAGTGAATTAATGGAAAAAATGAAAAATATGCCTGGTATGAAAAATATGGATAAAATTTTAGAAAAAATGGGATTACCTACTGGAGGAAAAAATACTAAAATGAATATGAATGCATTTCAATCTCATATGAAATCTAATATTGGCAAAGCAAAACAAAGAGAAAGAATGTTAAGAAAACTTGAAGAAAGAAGAAATAAAATAATATCTCAAAAATCTAATACAAACACTGTTAATAACACAAATAATAAATACAGCACTATGACGTGGGGTGATAACATTAATGTTGAAAAAACTGACAGAAACGAAAAAATTAATAAAAAGAAAAAAAAGAAAAAGCGAAAGAAAAAAAATAAAAATAAAAATTAAAAAATAACTATTTACTATATATCAAATGACAGAATTTTGGTTAGAGAATCCAAACATTTTATTAAATAAAAATTATATTACTGAAATTTGGCCAAAGGATAATTTTGATTTAGCACGCAAATTAAATGCTATTACCAGAATTATTGTTCTTATGGGTATTTTAGGATATTATTTAACTAAATCACCATTTATACCTGTTTCTGCTATCGTTAGTTTAATCGTTTTAGTAATCATATTCAAATCTAAAAATAAAATTATTAATGAAGGATTTACGCATAACACAGATGATAATAATTCACCTAATTTAAAGGAAATATTAAAAAAAGAATTTACTATGCCAACACAAAAAAATCCAGTAATGAATGTATTAATGAACGAATATAAGGATAATCCTACAAGAAAACCTGCTGCACCTGTTTATAATGAAGATGTTCATCAAGAAATGAATCAAAAAGCAAAATCAAAAACTGACAAAAGATTATTTAAAAATTTAGGAGATAATATTTCATTTGAAAATTCTATGAGAAATTTCTATTCTATGCCTAATACTGAAATTCCTAATAACCAAAAAGATTTTGCCTTATTTTGTTATGGAAATATGCCTTCTTGTAAAGATGGTGATGATTTACAATGCTCAAAGAATAATGCTCTTTTAAGAACCTCTTAAATAAAAATTATCTTAAGTAAAATATATATAGAATGACAAGTAGTGCATATAACTTTACTTTTGATAATTTAAGCAGAATCGGGGATGATACTTGTGGAATCTCTGAAAGAGAAATGCAAAATCAAAATTTTGGAACATATCCACTCCAAAGTTACTTTTTAAAAAATTGTGGTATGAGAAAACCTATTAACTTTGCTACAAATCAACCAAATGTTTTTTACAAAGGGGGACATGGAGGTTTAGGAGGTTGTACTATTGATAAAGATTCCAATCTTAAATTAGGTTCTATTCAAACTAATACTCCATCCAAACTTAACTTACAACAAAGACAATTTTTAACTGTTCCATTTTTAGGAAGAGGACCACCCAGACCTGTTCAAGAAACTAAATTAATGCAAGGAGGATACACCGGAGACAAAAAATCATGCAAAACTCTTATGGAAAAAACTATGAGAGTTAATCAAGACCTTGTTCCTTCTTTAAAAGCTACCATACAAAATCCTGCTAATTTGTGCGAATCTACTGCTGCAGATGGCTGGATTAGAGGAGGATTACCTTCCAGAGAATTATCCAGAGACAAAGATTATTTTAAAAAATGTAATTAAATATAGTTGAATATTTATATTATAAAATGTATAATTATTCAATACAAACTACATATTTAGATATTGATGATAAAAAACAAGATACACAATATAGAAAAGAATATCTTCAAGCATTTAATTTAGAACAATTTGATAATGAATCCATTACTACTACTATGGATTATCTATTCAATAAATACAAAAATAATAAACAAATTTCATCTATTATTCAGTTTCACAGAAATAATAATATGTATGCCTTCTCTGATAATATAGCTTTCATGCTTTTTTTCTCATTTGAAAATTTTTACTACTTTCATAAAGCATTACAACTTTTAAATCAAAATAAAATTATTGATGATAAATTAATTCAAAATTTACAAAAAAAATAATTACTAATTATATATGGCTTCTTTAAAAAATTCACCAGGAGAATACAATTTACAGCAAAAATCATTTAGACAAACTAATGATTATTTAACATATAAATATAGTCAAATACCTACTCAAAGTAAATTACCCGGTTTAGGAATAAACCCTGGTAATATGAGAGGAGGATTTTACAATAATATACTTTCCTATAATCCATCTAATATTGAAAGTAATTTATTTGGGATTAGACAAATTGATTTAACTAAACCTAAATCTAACTTTAAACCTTGCTTACGCACATTAAAAGAACAATCTTTTTTTCAAAAACCTGATGTTTTTATTCCAGAACCCCTTGTTATTGAAAAAAATCAAAGACCTGTTGGACCATTTTCAAGCGTATAGATTTATATAATATATTAATTTATTATATAAATGTCATCAAAAGATAACCATGATGCTTCAAGAGACCAATACATTAGTCATAAACTCTATTTAGAAAGAAGACACGGTAATAGATATTACAACTTAGGATATATGACATATAAAGGAATCGTCGCAGAACCCCAAACTATTACTCCAACTTATGATATTTTAAAAGATTGTATTAAAAATTTTGACATTGCGTTAATGTTTAATCCTAATGATATTGATGCAAAGGAAAGAAAAAAAGATTTATGTCTTAAGTATGGTGAAAATGCAACTATCTCTCAAATTATTACAAATAATGATATAAATGTTATAATTAAAAATGATGCACGAATAGAATTTAGAGAATGTAAATGTTAAATTATTTAATTTAGTGAGTATTAAATTAAATAATCATTTTTATACCTATATAATATAAGATAAATGTCTCATGGAAGTTATAACTTATACAATACGAAACGAAAAGCTTATGAAACAGAAGCTACATGTATAGCAGGAGGACCACAAGGACACCAAGGTTTTCAAGGGGTTGATGGGGAATACTTCGTTGCTCAGTCATATATGGGACCACAAGGTTACACTGGATTTCAGGGTTTCACAGGAGCTCAGGGATTTACTGGTTATACCGGATTTCAAGGATTTCAGGGTTTTACTGGTTATACTGG
>CEWG01012954.1_pt1 | contig 18705 bp, 28 predicted proteins | sample 361411 | NCBI WGS metagenome assembly CEWG01 (sample SAMEA2622173, study PRJEB7988) | marine metagenome | biome: marine biome (ENVO:00000447); feature: surface water layer (ENVO:00002042); material: "saline water (ENVO:00002010), including plankton (ENVO:xxxxxxxx)" | depth 5 m | reverse complement strand
GCATCTACTTCAAACAGTTGAAACTCACCTGCTCTACTACACATAAAGATAGCAATGTTTTCTATATTTGTTTCATAAAGCTCATTATGAGCATTTGCATATGCAGCACCTTGTAAAAAATAATCTTCAATCCATTCACGTTTCTTAGGCTTGTTGGTTTGTTTGAAGTCCATTATGGTAGGCTTACCTTTCCATACTCCAATCAAGTCTGCTGTGCCAGCATATAAATTAGGAGCGCATAGATTAACTTCTGCACCCCATACTTCATTTAAGTCTTCATCTATGTTTGCTACAACTTCTGCCGCCATTGCTTTCGCTTGTCTATGAACAACATTATTGCCAGGATTGTATTCTTCATTTTTAACATAGTGTTCAAGAATCGCATGCATCACTGTGCCTACATTTGCGGCTTCAGTTGTTATACGTTGCGCTTCCTGTTTGCCAACTCTCTTTTTCCAATTGGCTAGTGCCTTGCGTTTTTCAGCAGGCTTTGTTGCATCAAGAATAGTTGTAACACTTGGGACAGGATTACCCCAAGGATTTTCATATAGACGTTTACCGTCTACACTTTGCCTTTTAAGTTCTTGATAATCGTAGGGTTTTGTTATATTGACCATAATACTATTGTATATGAAAATACAATAAAGTCAATTGGTTTTTACCAATAGATGTGCCACTTAAAAGTTGTATTAGTGCTTGTGTTTGTTACACGATCAATTTTGTAACCTAAGTTAACAAAATGTCTCATAACATTTTCCATTTGTGAGATTAATGCTCTGCTTGCGTAGGTGCCTTGCCAGGCTTGAAAGTAGTATTCACTATCAGTAGTAGTTGGGGTACTGGCTGTCATGATAGTGTTATCATCAATGAATGCTTCATATTCACCATTTGCGCTTTCGTTTATAACTTTTTTCATAATTGCATATACTTCTTCAAATACAATCAAATCTGCATTTGCTTTTGCTCTTGCTTGTGCTGCGTTTAAACCAAAACTCATTTGCTTAACTCTTTCTTTACCTTTTTGCGAGCCATCTTGTCGATAACCTTTTCGTCCTTTTCAGGGTCTTCTACATTTTGTATGTTAGCATTTTTACTTGATGTATGAAAACTAACTATACCGTTTTTGATATTATGAACCATTTGAATATTTTGTAATTCATCAAATAAACTTGGCTCATCAACATCGTGTCCTTGCGACTCTAGCTCTGCTATTAGTGCTTCCATGCTGATTGTATCAATACCTTCTGCACTTAGCACAATAAGTAAATCTACAATAGCATTGTCTACTTCACTATATTCAAACAGATCATTAAATCTCATTTTACTTCTTTAGTTCCGCAAATGCTTTTTTAAGAACGTCCTTGTTAATTTGACCATTATCCTGTGCTTCTTTGACCATTCTCAAAGCGGCAAGGTATGAGTCTTCTTTCATTTCACGACCATCTGCATCACTGTCATCTGCTGCTGCATCTACGCCTTCAAAATCATCACCCATATCATCCATTGGCTCTTCTGCTGGTGCTTCTGGATCCATGTCCATACCAGTGTCCATTGCCATGTCTGTTGATGGTTCTGGTGCTTGACCTTGCGCTGTTAATACTGCATTGTTGACACCGTCTGTTGCAGCTTTTACAGCTTCTAATGCTGATTCAATTGATGCTGATGCGCTTGCTTCAAACGCTTCTGCTTCTGCTACACCAACTTCTTCTTTCATGCCTTGTGTGATGCTCATTAGGCCTTCAACTTGCATGCTTGCTAAGTCTTCTGCCATTTTTTGTAGATCATCTGCCATTTGCTTTGCAGCAAGTAGAACTTCAGCTTGATCGAGATCGTTTTCCATAACTGTGTTTTTCATAACTTCGTTAATACCTTCTAATACAAGCAATAGTTTTTGAAATTGCTTATCGTTTACATCAACACCACTATCTTTTAATGAGCTGATTTTATTTTGTGTAGATTCTTTAACTTTTTGTAACTTAGCGTTACCAGCTGCAAAATCAAACTTCATGCCAAAAACTTCTTTTAGCACCGAATCTAGTTTGTTCAGCTTGTTTTCTTCTAATTGATTTAATTCCATAATACAATACCCCAATTTATCTAACTTATAATGTATTTATGCTAGAATAGAGATTTTATTTGGTTTTTGATCTTTCCCATTCGTGTAACTGCACTTTGTTGTTTTGCTTGTGCAATATCAAATTTAAAAGACTCATTTACCTTTTTTGATTTCATTTTATAATGTGCTGCTTCTTGCAATGCACCGCAATACATATTATCTAATTCTAATATTTTATCTACATCTTTATCTTCGATTAATTTCATTACTACTATCATTGCACTTTCAAATAATGCAATATCACTGTAAAGTCTTTCACCGTTGCAATCAATATGGTAAAACTTTTTTGATATGCCTTTTACAACGGTTTGTTTTTCCATTATAACGTTGTATCCACCCATAGTAACTGTATTTTCTTGGATTGCACCTGTTGCTACAACTGGATCTTTTTTAGCTTCTGCAACCACTGCTTTACTTGCATTGTTAGTTGCCTCTTCTAGCTTAGTCAAAATGTTAAACATTTCTTGTGCATTTGGTTTTACCACAACATTGCCCTTTGCACGTTCTTCTTTGATATGCTCAGCATTTTCTTGTGCGTTGTTTAGTTTTCGCAGGATCTCTTCCATGCCTTGTGCTGCTGGTGTTGCCATTATAGACTCCCTTTTTTACGTTCGTAATAAGTTTTTTTATTTTCAATAACACGTTTTACAACGTTCTTGTTTACTAAACTTTTTAGTAATTCAATTTCACGTTCATTTAAATCATCTTTACAAGTGCGCTCTAGTAGATTTTCGTATACACCACATTCATCCATACTGAGAAATGTAGTAATACCGCCCGGTGTTTCTATCATTCTCATTAGCGTCTACCTTGTATTAACTGTTTTAGTCTTTCAATTTCTGCACTGTTGTTACTAGCCATTTGTTGTGCTTGTCCTGCCGCTTGTGCATTTTGTCCACGTTGAACATCATCTGGGTCTTGGCGCTTGTCATAACGTGCCGCACCTTGACCGGTTGCAACTTTTCTAGCGGCACCTGCTGTAAATCTTTGTGCTGCTGTAGCATCTCTGTTAGCATCTTGATTTTGAATCACTGCATCACGCTGGTCATTTCCATTTCTATCTTTTCTTATACTTGCAGCACTCATAGGGCCTTGTGCTACTGTTGGGGTAATTGCTTCTTTGAAACCCTTCATATTAATCTGTTTTGCTATACTACCTTGGTTTCCTATTCCTTTTTGTCTTGCTACTTTTACAGATCCAGGTGTAACAAAGTTTTTCACTTTTGTTGCAACAGTGTTAGCAACATTTTTTACTGTATCCATAAAACCTTCATCTAATTCTTTAAAATCTTCATACGACATATACATGTCTGTATCTGGGTCGTAATAACTGCCTTCTTTGGCATCGTAGTAAACTACTTTACCAGCTTTTGTTTGTATAGGTCCTTCTAGTCCGTCACGTTCTTGATACTTATCTCTGTCTATGGGTGGAAGAATACTATATCCTTCGTTTACAGCATTGAGATCAATGTATTCAATAAATGTATCATCATTTTCTTGTTTTATTGCATCTACTAGATTTAATACTTCACTATAATTTAGTTGCTTTATATTTGCGGTGATTGCATCTTTGTCTAATTCTACACCAAACTTGACATTAGCATATTCAATTACACTGTCCACAATGCTGTTATTCAAAATATCCATTATCTTCTTGCCTTATTGAGTTGTGCAACAATTTTACTTGCTGGGTTAAACTTCTTTGTTCGCAATGCTTTTTTAGTCATTCGTGATCCTTTAGCTGCCTTTGTTCGTTTTAAAATAAAACGTTTTTTTAAATCAATAGGCGCACTGCATTGATTAGGATTACCCACAACACGACCTTTACGTGGTCCCACTGTGCAACGAAACTTTCTCGTTACTGCTTTTCCACGTTTAGCAAAAACTACTTTTGCTTCTGCTATAATTGTGTTATATGATTCATTTAATAACATTTTTTATGAACCCATCATAGGTGTTACTGTTTGTAAATTTAAAAGTAGTAACACAATTGTTGATAGTAAGCCTGCAATGACCGTGCCAGCAGCACCAATGACAAGTCTACTACTCGCGACTTTGTCAGTAGTTTGTTTTTCTGCCATTTTACTCACACCTTCTGCAAGACTATCAACTTTGCTTTCAAGTCTGTTTAATTTTTCTTCCAATACGCGATACCTTTCCGCACATAGGTCGACATGTGCTTCCAGATTTTCACGCTCTAATCTTGATTGTTGCATTGACATAATACGTTATCCTTAGAGTAAACCAGGGTCAGACATCTGATCATACATAAGTCTCTGACTTATGCATAGGTATTTATCTATTGTTGGTCAAAAGTAAAGTATGTGTTGATAATATCTTTATTAAATGTATCAACAACAGGTTCAACTTCTTTTAAATTTTCATTTAATCCAACATGAATAGGTAAATTATGAAAGTCCTGTTGTAAAAAATACACAGGATTGTCGTTTTTTTGATATGGACTAGATGTATCGCAATCAAATTCAATAGTCCATACTTTTCTTTTCTTAAATGCAGTTCCAAAATTATAATTTTTTAAATCTTTATTGCCTAAACACTTTGTAGATATAACATTTGGTTGCACACGTAAACTTATAGTTTGCAAAAAACTATTAAGATTTTGTGCTTGATAAAATTTTTTAGGTTGTTGTTTTGGAGTAGTAATTTTTGTATCGGTAATGTCAATTAATGTGTATACTGTAAACTTAGGTTTTTCTGTGTTGTAATGCATTAAACACCTGCAGCTCTACCCGCGGCGTATCCTATTGCAAATGCACCAGCTTTACGTGCAACATTAGTAGCAATTTTACCCATTCTACCTGCACCTGCTATCAATCCATTACTTTTTGCATACTTTGTAAATATTGGACGCATATCGCTACGCATACCATTTATTCTATAATACTTTTCAATTTGTGTTGCGGCTAGTTGTTGTTGCTGTGTGCTAAGATCATTCCAATTCTGCACAAGTCTACGTGTAGCTCTTAATTTTGGATCTTGTATTGCTAAATCTTTTTCTAATTTGTAAAAAAATTGTTGTGCTTGTCCAGGAGGCACATTACCTTGTTCTATTTGTTTTAAAAATCTTTTAATACGTATTTGATCAATTCTTACTTTATTCATAAGAAGTTTATCTTTTTCACCATTTATTAATCCTTCAGGCTTTAATAGTGTATGCATAGTTTGATAAACATCGCTACCACTAGGAGAAGGTGTATTAAAATTGCCCTTACGCATAGTTTGACCAGCATATGCTTTTGCTACTGGTGCATATTCATAATCATTACTCATCATGTAAAGACTCATCATAGTAACAAATAAATGATCTGTTATACTATCAGCACCTGCACTTGCAATTTGCTGTCTAGTTTTAAACATACGTGCCTCACCTAATGTGTTGATAAAATCATATTGTTCTTTATCAACAGGCATTTCGTGTCCGCCTTGCATTGCAGCATACTGTTGTAATGTATATTTTTCGTCAGCCATTAATTATTCCTTGCCATATTAGCAGCCGTGAAACCTGCTCTATTTACAAGTTTCACGTCTTTATCTATTACGTAGCCTTCGCCACCGCGCTTACCATCTGTGTATGCTTCAATATCTGCATCTTGAGCATCTAACGCTTTAATAACTGCATTTTTAACATTTTGTAATCTTGTAATTATTTGAAATGTTGCAGCAAAGCCTTTTTGATGTTGTTGCAAATATTCTGCAAGGCGTGCTTTTTTAGCACCGCTAATTTTTGGATTAGTATCAACCCAATTCATAAAATGCTGTAAGTTATATTTGCCAGTTGCACCACTTTTTACACTTGCATTAATATATTGATAAAGCAAGTCCCCAAAGTTTTTCATTTTTAGGTCTTCTGGCACTGCAAACATTTTATCTATATCGCTTGCATTACTTTTAATAAAGTTTTCTACTTCATCCACTTCTGGAAGATCAACGCCCGGTGCTTTTGTAACCACAGCAGGTGGCATAATTAATGTCTCACCTGGCTGAAAACGACTAACATCTACATTAGCTATGTTCCCGTCTGTATCAATGTATTTGTGAACTACAATACCTACATCGCTGTCCTGTATTTTCTTTCCAACAACACTGTTCACGTCTACAGCGTATTCTGTTGTGTTGGGCTGGAACCTAAGTTTGCCACTGTTGTCCGCTGGTGGGGTAGTGAAATAAAGTAGGTCTCCTAATACATATCCACGGAAGTCTGCTGGAATCACGCTTTCAACTTTGCTCCAAATGCCTTTCATCTTTGCAGGAAATTCGCTACGTGTTGCATTATCCTTTTTCCCACGTGCAAGCAGCATTTGTTCAAGTTCTTCTGCGCTCGTTACTCGTCCGTCATAGCCTTTAGCACCAAAGCCTGACTTGTCTGTTAGCACAAACTCACCACTTTCATTTCGTCCAAATATGACTGCTGGGCGTCCATCCCATTTTATTGTAATTGAGCGTGGTTGTGCTTCAACCTGGCGCAGCTTGTCCACTGCTGCCATCGCACCCTTTGAGCCATTCCAAAGAATTAAATCTTCGAGATGCTGAATTCGTGCGCTATTATTCTCCGTTAGTTCATCATTTGATACTGACGAAAAGAAATCTTGTTGAATGGTTCTATGTTTTCTATTGTCACGGTCTTTGCGTTTTTTTCTGCCGCCAATGACAATTTCATTGATTTTCATCTATCGTTCCTTAGCTTTTTAATACCTCTATTAAAACGCTCTGGATCTCTATTTTTGATGCTCAGCATAATACGTTTTTGTAAATCAGCAGCAATGTCTTTGTCAAAATTTGTATCTATCATTTCCATGATATTAATAAGGCTTTGGATAGCATTGCTTCCTCTGCTCTCAACGATACCTGTTTTGTCTTTTAAAGGACTTATACTGTTGATTTCCTCAAGAATACTACGAGTGCGTTTTCTCAATTTATTTCTCCATTACGTTGTATATATTTATCAATTATTACTACGTTTAAGCATACTACGCAATGCATCATGCGATTTTAAATTTTCTTCTACTACACTGTTTTCTGCAATACTTTTTTCTTGATGTGTAACTGTGCTACGCTGTTTTAATTTATCAAAAACTGCACTTGTATTTGTTACATCACTAGCATCCTCATCATCTGCGAGATCAGTAATACGTAAACCTGCAACATCAAAGTTTAGATCTACTTTTTGTCCTACACCACTACTACTCCGTGTTTTCATAAACTGCACCTGATAACGCCCACGTTCACGCATTGCTTGACTTGTAAAAATACCAATAACATTATCTGCTGTTTGTATTTTACTTAAACCACCTGAGATATGAGAATGATCAAATTCTACTTCTTCAACAGCAGCTCTGTTTAACTGAGATGCTGTAGCAAACAACAAGTCATGTTCCATAGCAAAGTTTCTAAGTTCTTCAGATACAAACTTATCTTTAATAAACAAATCACTTGGACTTACTTTGCTTTGTGCAGGCATCATCAAATCTAAATAATCTAGTAACACTGCATCAAACTTAATATCATTTTTTACTTCAAATTCTTTGAGATAACTATTCAAATCGTTTACTGTAATACCATTAGGAAGTTGCACAATTTGTAATGCACCTGCATTTTTACCCTGCATACGAACTTTTAAATCTACATCATCTGTATTTTTAAAAACATCACGTGTAGTCATGCCAGTAAGCATACTATCAAATCTCATACTACACAATTCTTCGCTAAGTTCAAGACTAACATATGCTACATTTAATCCAGTCAGTGCCCAGTTTAGTGCTAAGTTTTGTAAGAATAAACTTTTTCCGCCGCCACTTGCTGCCGCAAATATGTTTAACTCTCCTCTATTGAATCCACCATATAGTTTTTTATCAATATCAGCCCAACCTGTTGTAGTTCCACCACGTTGATTGCGAACTCGTTCAATACGTTCTGCAGGATTTTCCCAATAGTCTGTTCCCATATGCCTTGCAAGTCCAATTTGCACTGCATCTTTAATCATTTTTTCTACTGCACCAAACTCGCCTCTTTCAAGTTTATCTGTGCTTGCAAGAATAGCACTCTCTAATGCTTTATGTCTTGCAAATTGTTCAAACTCATCAATAAACCATTTTTTATGTCTATCATCTACATCTTTCAGTGGTTGTAATGTTGTGCCTGTTGTTGCACTTATCTGTTCAAGAGTAGGCAATGCACTATATTCACGTGCATGGGTTTGCACAAAATCAACAGCTTTACGTAAACTTCTATCAAAGTGATCTGGCACAAGTATATTATTAATCCTTACAAATAGATCTTGATCTTGTGCTAAAAACTCTACAAATAACTTTTGTAAGTCTACATTATAATCTCTTTCGCTCATTTACAATACTTTCTTGCTAATACTTGTATTTTAGTTGAATTAGACACTGTGCTTTCAAGTATACTTTTTATTGTAAACAATCTTCCGTATTTTGTCAATGCATCTCCAACATCTTTACAATTTTCCCAATCAGGAAAACTTACATGCCAACCACGTTTAATTGCCATATCTATACCTTTCATACTTGCTTCATCTGCATCAGGTAAAAATATTACACGCTTTTGTAATTCATCTATAATATCTGCTTGTTCTTCATTTATGTTATTGCTACCTATTGCTACACCATCTGTTACAATTGCATCAAGTGGACCTTCTGTAACAATTACAATTTCTTTATCATATGTTTGTCTATCCAACCCATATACAAAATTTCTTTTAGGTTGTTGATTAAAATATTTAGTCATTTTATCAGGAGGATTGCCAATCCACCTTGCAGTATAACCTACAATGTTTCCTTTATACCAAAAAGGAATTATAAACCTATTCTTCATTCTACCAGGATTACTACTAGGACTATACCAAAAATTATCACTTAATGGATCTAATCCCCTATCAAATAGGTATTGAATAGCATTTGTTAAATTTGCATCTGCATTCTCATACTTATTAATTGGTTTTGCATCTTTTGGTAATGCCATTGTAGGCCAATTTATTTGTGTTCTTTTTTTCTCTTCACGTTTGATTAACAATGTTGCTACATCTGCTTCACGTAACATTTCTAATTGTATACGCTGTATTTCACTTTCGTCGGCACCAAATGTTGTTAGTAACTGTCTAAGTTTTACTGTAATTTTACTGCCCGGACTCCAACCAGTTTTAAAATTACAATTAAAACAATTATATTGAACTTTTTCTTCTTCAAAATAAAACCCACCTCTACCACGTGTATCGGGTCTTGCCTGTCCATTTTTTACACACATAGGACAGTTGCCACTGGTCCAACCACTAGGACTTGATTTCCAGTTAACAGGAATCAGAGTTCGAATGTATTGTAGCATCACAGTCATAAGTGTATTTTACACTCTAATAACTACTTTGTCAACTGTTCCTGTTTCTTGAGTATGCACTGTTCTGATAAATTTAACGTTTGTTCTAAAAGTCCAAGGATCGACTCCAGTAAAATTATTGTAAGGAAAAAATGTATCTGTGTATTGTCCTAATGTAATATCAAACCAATCTGATTCAACTGGATTATCACTAAGTGTGCCTTGTGCAAAAAATTTACCTGTATAATTTGTTCCATATACAGCAAGTGTAATAAGTCCATTTGGTTTATTAAAATAACCTGTAGACTTCATTCTACTACTATAATAATAGTAAGTGTGTGGATTAGTGCTTGTATCTACTTGTTCAACAAATGTATCATTGATTTCAGTAGTTAAAGGTAATGCATCACCTTCTTCGTTAACTTCAACTGTATAATTTGGACGCATATGCAAATCGCAAAACAATGGCATAGTGTGTCCAAGATCTGTTGTGTAACTAAAAACTAAATCATAAAACCCTTGCTCAAATTTTGCACTTTCGCCACTTGATACAAATACTTTGATACTGCCCAGATCATAATCAGTAATAATTGCTTTTTTACTTACTACTGTAGATCTATCTCTACGATCAATAAAACTAGCATTAATATTCATACCCTGTAACATAATTGCTTTTCTGTCTTGATCTTTAATGAACATAAAAAATTCATTATCAAAACCTCTAAACAATTTTAAAAATCTATAATTTACAGGACTATTTACAGTTGTGCCTTTTGCACCTGCATATTTAGACAGACCTGTCTTAGCACCATGTGCTTCTAGTTGGTATAAATCGCCAGTTTGGCTAATATTATAAGTTGAACCGTAATTTGACATGCAATATCTCCTACAAGTATTTATCAAAAAAACCAAGATTTCTAACAGGTAAATATGTTTAATGAGACAAACATACAAGCAACTCTTGGACGAATACCCATTTCTCACTGTTGTTGAATACGCTGGAAAAGAGTATCTCGGTATAATACAGAATATAGACACACATGTAGCAAGCATGTATGTCTACGATCGCCTTATTGATCATGATGAAAAATTATTATTTTTAGAACTAGGTGAAGAATGGTGGTGGGAAACTAACAGAAAACTTCCAATTAACATTGCATTATTACATAGATGGAATTTTCAACATTGTGTTATGAGCTTTAATGTAAAGCAAATGGAAGTTGTAAGTGGTCCAGAAGTTAGATTAGCAAATTGTATTACTAAAAGAATTAAAAGACGAAATATTAGTCTACTAAAGAAAAACCCTTAGCTAACATATTCATTTGTAAAATAATAGCCTGTGCATATGCGTGAGCATGTGCTTTTTTAAAAAAGTAAGCATCGCCTTGTGGCTTTACCCAAATGTCTGACATTACAGTGGCCCAATCTTGTCCTAGCAAATGTCTTTTAGCAGGACGGATAATGCCAAGCACTGCGGCAAGTTGTTCAAGACTTCTTGGTTTCATACGTTGCACTACTTCAAAGTGTTTGTGAATATGAAACAGTTGTTCTACTACTTCTTCGTGTTCTAGTAATTCCCACATTGGTTCCATTGCTAGCAATTCATCTAATTGTTTTTTGCTTTCAATTTTTTTATACAAACTTACATTTAACACATCAATTTTAAATAAGCCCTTATCTTCTGCTTGTTTGTAATCTATTGTAGCTAATCCTGTAAAAGGATCATGCGGCATTTCGTGAAAGTATACACCTGTATTGTGCTTTGTTCTTTTTCCATCTTTGCTAATCATAGCAGGAACACCATTTATAAGTTTTATTAACTTATCTCTATCTGCTACATCAATATCAATATCTGTGTTAGTTATCACTAATTTGTTCCTTTGCCCACTTTACCCAAAAGTCATATGCTTGTTGCATTTCTTCTGTATATACACAATCTATTTTATTACATAAATCTTTTAAGTCAAGATCAAAAATATCTTCAATCCAAAAATCAGCTGGATATCTTGGACAGTAAGTAGCAGGTCTTGCTATCATTTTTGCTTTTTTAATATCTTCATCAGTTGCTATTTCTTTAAAACCCCACCAAAAAGCACTTTGCAATTTCCAAAATGGCACTTCGTCCATTTCTAAGTATTCTGCAAATGTTGTATACATATAATCTCTATATTCTGGATTATCTTGATGGTGATCGTGAATATGCATATCTATTGAATGTTTAATATCGTCAATTGGTCTATTTGCATACAGTTTCCAATAATAATCAAAAGTTTCTGTGGTAGTTTTTAAGCCAATTCTATATGCACTACTTTCCCAATTTTTTTGATCCCATGCTCCATAACTAATACCCCATACACCTCTACCCTGGTGGCTATTGATAATATCTTCCATTACTGGTACATATGCTGGATCATTTAATTCTTGTGCTTCGATCATTTTATGACTCCAATGATCATGATCGTCACTGTGGTTATCCCAAGGATCTTCATTTTTCTCATCTAGTTCATCTTCATTAAGTTTAAAATTATTTGTTGTGTATGTAGGGCTTTTTTCTAAAACCCAACCCAATGCTCCACAATCAGGTCCTGCACTACTATAAATATGCACATGTTTTTTCATAATCCTGCCTTTGCTAATATTTCTTTAGTCCAACTTGTTTCGTTGGGATTTACATTCATTTTTCTTTGCCAAAAATCAATATCTAAATAGTTAGTGACCATTTTTAGTTGCTCACTGTTAAATGTATCTATAAGATTTTGTGCGCTACTACTATTAAACAATACCCATGGACTTATCTTACCACTACAAATATGAAATGTTGCTAAATTAGGACTTACATCTTCAAAATATTTGTTAAACGTAGTATTGTTTTCCAATGCCCATTTTTCTAAAAATATGATAGTTCTTTCCACAGCCCTATCTGTGCTTTCAGTTTTTTGTCTTTCTTTCATCCATTCTGTAAAATACTTATCACGGGTCCAATGATCAAGTCTAGCTTGTTTGGCTAGTAAATATTTTACATAAGCTGGAATATCATCAATGCCGATATCCCTACAATAATAGCCGAACTTACAAAAAGCAATATAGTATTGACTTTTCGCAAAATCGTTATAATCTTTATCTTGTTTACTGTTAGTGCCGATTTGATAAAATAATTGATAGGCTCTAAAACCAAGCTGAACATGCGCTTCTCCTTTCTGCATATGTCTACGTTTTGGCTCACAAAGATGAACAGCAAGAGTGCTTTCTTTCTTGTATTCTTTGTTGCAATATTCACATTTAAACATTATTTGAGTATATCTTTTATTTGTTTTTTGTCAAGTCCATATTCTTCTAAGAGTTCATTGAAGTTTTCTTTACTACGACATGCAATAAAGATATCTACCTCATCATCATTGAGATGCGGATAATTTTCTTCTACCCATTTTTGTAGTTTTGTTTTCTTACCTGCTCTACCAGGAGCAATCCATGGATGAAATGTTGGCTTACCCAAACCAACTAATTGTAACAGTTGCCACTGTAATTGAGGATGCTTTCGTAATTTATTAAAATGCACATTTACAACTTCATTTGTCCATTCTAAGTAATGTTCTTGAAACATTTTTTCACCTGCACTACTAGCATAGCGCATAAGCAACCACATACCTAATTTACTTTTTTCTTCTTCTGTGAGACTATCATACCAACGCCTATCTTTAGAGTCAATAGCTCTCATTTCTTCTTTGATGTTAAGTTTACTCAAGAGCATGCACCTTACTACTAATAGTCTGTATTAAACTACCTAAACCATTTCTACGCTGAGCACTTAATAGTTCTTTAATACCTAGCTTTTCGAAATCTTCTTTTGTTATTTCTTTTGCTTCGTTTACTGGAATATCACTAAAACAATCTGCTACTACACTTGTAATACCTTTTGTAATCATTGCATCACTATCATAGTATACAGTAACTAATTCATTTTGTATACCTACATCTACCCATATTTGACTCATGCAACCATTTACTTTTCTATCGTCTGTTCTAAGCTCAACTGGTAGATTTGTTGGACGCTTTGCTAGATCAATTAAATGATATAGTCTATCGTCATCATCTAAGAAACTAAATTCTTCTGCGTAATCATCTATTTTACTCATAAACCTAAACTCCACATCCATATTGGAATAATAATAAAATGTAAAGCAATGCAAATGCCTAACATCAAATATACAATACGCTTTTGTGGATCCATTACCAAAATCCCAAAGCTCTTCCGTTACCTGCAATTATAGCACAACATGTAACAATATGCAACACAATCCAAAAGGTTCTAAATGCTAATGCTCTTTTGACGTCTTCTTGCGGTATTGGCAAAAACTCAGGCTTGTCATCATCATTGAGACCAATAGGCATGCCTACTGTTCTTGCCCATAATTTTAAAAAACGTCTTTGTCCACTCATTATCCACTCACATAAGTTTTGTCTTTGGGTCTAAAGAAAGTTTTTTGATCATGTATACGTCCTAGTAAATTTTGTATTTCAATCATTTCTTCTCTAAGTTGTGGAGAAGTTTCGCCTTGTGCAATAGCAATACCTCTACGACCTGCTTTTGCCCTTAGTGCAATTTCAATAATTTCTATGTCTCTAATAGACAGTTCAAATTTATTATTTGCTTTTACCATAGCTGTGTAATATCCAATACTTCTGGCAACTTGTTTGCATCCTTTACAAACATTACACAAGGAGGATTTTCTCCGTCATGTAAGGGAATACATAGTAAATGACCAAATTTTAATTTTGGTGCATACCATTTTACATCAGTATAGATATTAATTATACTAACATCTATATATTGCGGTGTATATCCTGTAATTGGATTAAATGCAAATGCATGAAATCCTCTATCATTTAGACTCATTAAACTTACAACTTCTGGGTCGCCTACCATAGGGTCACAAATAACCATACTCCAATCTAATGGCATGCTTATTGTATTTTCTCCAACTTTTAATACTGCGGCAGGAGCATAAAAACTTTCCAAAAAAACAAGTGGTATAAAATAGTAATCAATATAACTTGGATTGCTATAATCTAAAATACCGTAACGTAAATCTTCTACTGTATCTGGAACTTCATCTAAATCATATGTTTGGTTTTCTACTGTTAATATTTTCATTTAATAATCGACTTTTTCAATAGTAAAGGGGTAATTAGCCTCTTTATAGAATTTTTTACGTTCAGTCAAATGTCGCTTGCTGAACTTGGCTGTGCTGGTCACATCCCATATTTGAACAAAGTCTTTATCCTTTGCCTTACGAACACCACGTCCTATTGACTGGATAACACGGACAAAACTTTTACCAGGCTCAATGAGCACAAGATTAAATATACGAGGAATGTTAATACCGACAGCCGCAACTCCATAGGTCGCCACCACCACATGATTTGTTCCTTCATTAATTTCTGTATACGCATCTTTCCTATCCGTTGTTTTCATTTCTCCACTTACAAATTCAGCTTTATCAATACGCTCGCATATCATTTGCCCGCATTTAATGCGATCAACTAAAACAAGTGTATTTCCACTTTTTGAAATATCTTCTACAAGTTTAGAAATGTAATCCATTCTATACTTGTCTGTAGTTAAGTAAGTTAGTTCGCTTTGGTAGTTACTATACTCTGCATGTTCTTTCATTTGCACAACATTAACGTGACATTGAGATAGCACTTCCATGTCTTGTAATTCGCTAGCACTAAGTTTATTTACCACTTCTCCCAAGCATGCCTGTAAGCTAACCTGCTCATGATCAGCTTTAGGAATTGTGCCTGTTAACCCCCAACGAAGTGGAATGTGTGCAAAATCTTTTGTAAGAAGCTCTTTTAGAACTTCTGCTTTGGCTTGATGAACTTCATCTACAATAACACATGCAACATCTTCTGCAAACTCTTGTAAACTTAGTTCACTTTCACCTTCACGGAAACGTTTTTTAATGCTGTTGAGACTTTGCCAAGTGCAAATAGTATGCATTTTGCCTAAGTCTTTTTTGTCTCCATAATAAACACCAACGTCTAGTCCTAAATTTACATAGTCGTCGTGTGTTTGTTTTACTAAATCTTTATTAGGAACAATAACAATACTGCGCCCATACTTTTCAACACGCTCACTTAGTGCGGCAGTTACAAGAGTTTTACCAGCACCTGTTGCAATTTCTTGCAAACACTGAGGTGTATTCAAAAACTTATTAACAATCTCTGTTTGATAGTCACGTAATATTACAGGTTGCCCCTCAGCAGAATGACCCTGTGGCCAAGATTTGTGTTCAAAAGTAGTTTGATCAACAGCGTCAAACTCAAAGTTATTATGCTTGCGATTATCTTCAATACTAATCTCATATCCATCTGCCATAATAATTGGCAAAATTCTATCTAACAAATTAATATATGTGACACCGCCAACTGTAAAGTAACTTTGACACCCATCCCAACGTCCTAACTTATATGCAGGAACGTGACGAGCATAAGGTAAGAAAAACTTTAGTTCTTTTTCACACTTTTTACGTGTATCTAAGTCTAGTCCTTCAATTTTACAGTTTACTTCATCTTTTAAAATAATTTTACAAGCCATACAAATAATATACTATAGTTAATGTAGAATGTCAATAAAAAAGCCCCATACGGGGCTTTTTGTAATTTGGTTTTAATTAGCCTCGCACCATACATGTGCATTCTGCCATTCGCATCCAACGGTTACTCATTGACTTTTTCAAGTCTGCAAGTTTTGTAACCATTCGCAAACTTATCTCACGCATACGATCTTTGTTTTTAAACATAAAATCAATAACTTCTTCTTGTTCTACTTTTGTAAAACCGTATTCGTTAAGCATACCGTCTGCAACAATTTGCTTACAACGTAGCATTTTTTCACGTGTTGTATCAAGTGTAAGATCTAAATAGTGACAACGTGACATAATAGCATCTAAATGATCTTTCATCTTACCACGAACTTTATCAAATTTAAGGTTAGTTATAAAAATTACACTGCCTTTAAATTCGAATGTATCTGGAATACCTTCCCTACGAAGCAATGCACTGTCAGTGTTCCAAGATATTTTACGTTTTTTACTAGAATCAAGTGCAGCTTTTAACAAGTTAAGACTTGTTTCGTCATATAATACTGTATCACAATCATCTAAAACCAACACGTTACCTTTATCTGCATAGTTGTAAAGCAACTTATATAAACCAATTGCAGATGCGGCACCTTTTTCAATACCAAAACGCAAACGCTTACCTGCAATTTTATCAAACAAATTGTTTTTTTCAAGAACAAGCTCAACGCCATATGATTTACCAACACCTGGAGGTCCTGTTACAACCATACCTCGCACAACACCATCAATACTTGCTTGTGTCATATCTTCAAGTATTTGAAAACGCTCACGTGTTCTTTCTATGATTTGTGCATCAGTTTCATTTGGATTATCAACTGCATCATTTACTACACTAATAAGTGTCTCTGCCTTAGCAGGACGTCCACGCTTCTTAGTTGTTTTCAGTGCCATTGCTTTTGTCATCTAAGTCTCCTAACTTTGTAAACTATACTTATACTTTACAGTAAGATATCTTACTTGTCAACCATTAATTTTTAATATTTGTAATTTTTACACGATTTAGCATTGTTTCTTTTGCGCCAGTGTAGCGACTATTTTCGTGTTTGTTTACTGTGCCGCGTATACCAACGGTTTTTCCAGTAATAATATCACTTACGTCTGGTTGATCTCTCCACCAAAACTTAATTAAATCTTTACCAGCATATACACCAGTAATCATGTATACGTTTGATGTTTGAATAAATTTAACATCAAGTATGTCTACAGAAATATCATAACGTTTGCCTTTTTCACCAAAAAACATACTGCTATGCTTTAGTTGTCCCATACGATCATTAACTTGTTCACGTTTTTTATCAATAGCAATACTATGAGGAAGGCTAGCAATAATACTTACTGCAAAATTATTAGGTGTTTCATTCAATGCCTTAACAACATTTGATTCAAAATTGCTAAGTTGACCTGTCAATTTTTTAAGCATCATTTTGCCATTTATAGTATCTGCAAGTTCATTAGCTTCTTTAAGTTCTTCATCATTAAAAGTTTTACCTGCAAACAACATATCAGAAATCATAGACTTGTTATCTTTAATTTCTTTTATAATATTCCCATCGTCATCATATTCATAATGACCGTAACCACTTTTAACAAAACCCTGCGACTTATACACAACAATACTTGCGGCAATAATATCTGCTACACTGCAATCTTGGATTTTCATTGAATGCTCCTTAGCTCAACTTACTATACTAATATAAAACACTTCTTGATTATTGTCAACCAAGAAGTGTTACTTTTTTAAAATTTTTTTTAAGCTGCTTTTGCTAGTTGTATTGTATCCATTGCTGCAATCATACGTGTCATACCAATGCCGCCTCCAACTCTTTGAAAGAAGTCAAACTCTAAAAACTTTTCTAGTTCTGCTTCTACACGTTCTTTGCCAAACAACTTGTATAGCAATGCACTGTATTCACCATCTGTAATACTGTGGAATGTGTCACGCATCATATCAACATCGCAACTACGTTCTGCACTACCTATGGTTTCCATACCACCTAAAATTACATCCATTTTCTTTGCAGTTTTGCCATCTTCATTTCTACTCATATTCCAAAATGGTGATGTCATTTCTGGAAAGTTGGTAATTAGACTACTACCAAACTGTGCTTGCATATCTAATTCATGTTGAGCATCCATTTCTACATCCTCACCAATACCAAAGTGTGCTTGCCATTCTGCATATGTTTTCTCTGTTAGTGGATCAAAACCCAAGTAATCACATAATTCATACTCCATTGTTTTTAAATCATCTACACTACCAGGAAATTCAAACTCAAACATTGGAAAGATTATATCATGTCTACCCGGTATAGCATTTGGCTCTTGTCTATAACTTGTGGAGACACAAAAAAACCCCTTACTATTGGGGCTACTTAATAATTCATGTTCTAACCACATTTGGCCTGTTTGGGGCAATGGCCAAACCTCGCCTGCATAGTTGTATGTTGCTACATTAAATGGATCTTCGCATGCAGCAAGTATTGACAAACGGTTTTGTGTATGAACTTCTTCAAAACCTTTGTCTAAAAAAAAAGACCTTAAAAGGCCTACTGTGTGTGTAAATTTTGTTGGATTTATTAGCTGTGTCATTTTTTT
>CEWG01227810.1_pt1 | contig 18706 bp, 18 predicted proteins | sample 361411 | NCBI WGS metagenome assembly CEWG01 (sample SAMEA2622173, study PRJEB7988) | marine metagenome | biome: marine biome (ENVO:00000447); feature: surface water layer (ENVO:00002042); material: "saline water (ENVO:00002010), including plankton (ENVO:xxxxxxxx)" | depth 5 m | reverse complement strand
AAAGAAAAAGGTCACCTGAAAGAAAAAGGTCACCTAAATTAAATAGAACACTGGATTTTCCTTCAAAAGCCGCGTCAGCTGCTGCAGCGGCGGCAGGTTTGCCTAATAGTGATAGGATTGCGTCAAATGCCATGTCTAATGATTTATTTGTGCGACCAACGCATCTCAGCACTGGTTTTTTGATTCGATATAATGAAAATGATTCTGCTGCTGCTCCTGCACAAAGATCTAATTCAGCAAGAACAACATCATCTTCTCTATCGGAATTAGATGCTATACATAAAGGCCCGGAGAGCTATGAAAAGTATCTGGATAATAAAAAAAATACTAAGGGAACAAACACTTATGCCCGGGTTGATGAAGATGGTGATGTGATAATGGGTGGAAGAAAAACACGACGTAAAAAGCGTAGAAGAAAAACAAAAAAGAGAAGAAAAACAAAGCGTAAAAAGCGTAGAAGAAAAAGAAAAACAAAAAAGAGAAGAAAATAACAATTTAAATAAATAAATCTATTAAATGTATAATGCCTGGTAATATTATACATTTAACAACACGCAAAGAGTTACAAAAAGTGATAAGCCAAAACAATGCATTTATTATTGATGTAACTGCTACTTGGTGTGGTCCTTGTAAAAGTTTAAAACCACTTCTTCACGAATATTTTGAACAAATTAAGGATAAATTTGATTTAGTTATTATAGATGCAGATGATGGCGCGGATGCTGCAAGTTATTTAAAGGTTAGGTCATATCCTACACTTATTAGTTATGTAAATCACGAACGCAGTGAATCCTTGGTAGGATTTGATGTTGAAGGATTGAAACATTTTATTGTTCAAAGTTATAAAAAAGCTGTTTATGCTTAATATAATTTAATAGTTTTATTTAATCTTCTATTAAATTTCTTTAATGTTTTATTTTTTTTCTGTTTATTCAGTAATTTTTGTATGTGTTTCAATCTATAATCCGCTAATTGACCTCTTGATAATTTACCTCCACCTTCATGCACAGGATTTTCTATAGATTTACTTGCATTAGCCTTTTGTGCTTCTACAATATCTCTCGCAGTTTTTTTCAGTAAATTGAGCGATTTTACATTTTGTATTATAATATTTTTTAATTGTTTATTTCGCCTATTAATAATTGCAGCAAAAGTTTCGTGTCTTTTTCTTGTTTTATTATCCTTTTTTTTGTTTTTAGATATTCTGATATATTTTCTCGTTTTATTTTTACCTTCAAGTAAGCTTTTTTTTTGTCTTTTTATAAGGGTTTTCATTTCAGTAATTGCCATTGCTAATTTTGGAGGTATTGCTTCTTGTGCTTTTTCTTCTGTTTCTAATTCTGCTTCCAACGCTCGCAATTCTTCTTCCGCAGCTGCGTCTGCTTCTTCTTCTGGGGGTGGAGTTTCGTCTTCTGCTACTTCTGCTTCCAAGGCGAGCAATTCTGCTTCTTCTTCTGGGGTAAATTTACATTCTTTAGTTTCATCACAAGTACTTAGTGGGTGTGGTCCAAAAAGTATTTCTATTTCTTTACTTGATGCCTCTTTTTCTTCAGGTGTCATATTATTAATTCTTAGTTGGTCAGCTTCGGTTAATTCAAATGGATCTTTTCCTTCCTCAATTCTCAATAACCGTAATTTCTTTTTCAAATATCTTAATTGCGCTTCAGAAAATGCAACTTTTTTTTTAGCATCATCAGTGTCATATTTTCTATATTTTTTAATACATCTTTCTAATGCATCAATTGTATTTTGGATTTTTTCAGGGTCACATAATTTTGTAACCCAATCTCCTTTTCTTGGACAACTATCTTTTAACATTTTGACATCTCCACATGTTTTACTACTACCTTTACTCTCAGAACCATTATTATCGTCATCACTATCATTATCAATTTCATTCAGAATATTAAGCTTAGGAATGTTTGGATATGAAATATATTTTGATTCTTGCCATGTTTCTTCATATGGGATGTTCCAGAGTGAATTGTCATATAATATAAAATCAATAGGGCAATTTGGCATATCAGTTATATTAGATGTTCTTTCAAAAAAATAAGTTAACAATTTATCAAATTCATTACCATTAAAAAATTTAATTATAACATTGTAATCATTTATTGCATCTGTAGTATAAGACCATTTATTAATATCATTATAACCTACTAAACTGCAAGATGTTTTTAAATCTACCACATCTTTACCCCATTGTTTAAGTTTATTTTCATCAATAAATTTTTCGGACACTAATAAAGATTTATTTATTAATCTATATTGGTTTTCATTATAATTTAACATAGCAAAAGTGGCATTGGGAGAAAAAATAAATTGTAATCTCTCTGCAAATTCATTTATTTTCAGCACGTCATTTTTTTTAATTTCCAACCCTAAATCAATATTTTGAGGTAAAGCATCTCTCACTGCTGTTACAAATGGAATATTATTAAATGTGTAATCATTTTCAGGTAATTGAGCAGTAAAAGATATGTAAAATGTTGTAAGTAATGAAAGAATATTATGGTTTTTTAAAAAATTTCCATAGATATTTTTAAGTATGTTTAAGTCAGTATTTCCCATAATACCAAAATTTATTAATTTATTACTTTCTCTTTTAATTTTATCAATATCTTTTTTATTCTTACCACCCATATCGTATAATAATAAAGCAATAGTTTTATTTAATGTATTGAATAAAAATCGCAATACATTTGGATGACTCAAAAAGATATTTGAAAATATATCTCTATGTTTTTTTAAAATTAAAGATACAAATATAAGATGTATTATTTTGGGTTTTGATAAATCATAAAATTGCGAATCTTCCATTTTTAAACTATTTGCCAGTTCCGAATTTCTATACAAAAAGTGTTTATCGTTTGTATCTATAATATCAGTAAAAGATATACCTATTTTGTTATCCTCAGTAATAGTATCTGTATGTGATGGTCTTTTTAAAGGATACTTAGCATAAAAAATGTTTCTTAATAAAAAATAATAAATATATATAATTTCATTATCCGGAATTGATTCATTTTGTAAAATTTTAAAAGTAAATTGCAATATATGATTTAGAAGAGAATCATCACCTTGGACATATGTAATAGCAAATTGTGAGAATTCAAAAAATATTACAATCATAACCATTCGTGCAATATGTTCATAGGCTCGTGAGGGTTTTTTTTCAGTATCATAAACCCAATTAAATAAAATACTTTCCCCATTTTGCAAATTTGTTTTTAATACTTTTTGAGCAATTTCAGTATAATAATTTTGTTCATTAGGAGCAAGGATACGTAACTTTCCCTGAAATCTTCCATCCATATCTACAAGTATTTGATTCCAATTTATAGATAAAATTTTTTTATATCTATAATAATCTTTCTTTTTTAATCCAATATTGAAAAATTTATGAATATCTGGAGCTGTAATAGAATTCTTATACCATTTTCTTAAATATTTCATATCACTTAATTCACTTCTCGAACTAACATCAAAAAGTTTTTTATCAATTAAAAATTTAACATAATTATCAAACTTTTCTTTTGTTTTTGAATAATCTGGATGATTTAAAACGTTAGTTTGAATCCAATTTTCATCACTTGCTTTTTTAAAAGGGTTATCTGGTATTTCGGGCGCAACAGGTGATTTATTATTATCTTTACTATCACCATAATTAATACGATTGACATGCTTGCCATGATAAGTCCATTTAGATACTTTTAGCGGGTCATCACATTGTAATTCACCCTCATCATCAACAGTGCATCTTAGAGTTTCCACAAGAGATTTTACATTCTTTTTTTGTTTTATATTTTTTTTAATTGCTTTTCTGAGTATAGGTACTCTGGATGGATTGGGAGGATCATCTTCCTTAGAGACTAAATTTGTAGGTTCAGGATTACCTCTTTTACTCTCTCCTCCTAATGCTCCTAATGGATTTGTTGCAGGTAATATTGGTGCTGGTGGTGCTGGTGGTGCTGGTGGTGCTGCTGGTGCTACTTGTGGTGCTGCTGTCTGTCCCGTAGTGGGTGGGTTAACCTGGTAATCCTCGTCTCTATAACTAAAGGTTGTTGAGTTTTGCCATCCTAAGCTGGGATTATTATTTTTGAATTGCGACAAAAAAGATGGTTTTTTATTTACAGATTTTTTTAATTTAAGTGGATAGTAATGACCACCCTTATTAAGAATAAATAATGTATTATCAAAAGTTTTATATTTCTTTTTTTCTTCTTCATCTTCCGTTGGATAAATTATTAAATGATTTTGAGGATAATTACTATTATCAACAAAAACAAATATTCTTTTTTGCTCTAAAACCGCCATTAAATAAATCCATTGTTGTGATAAAGTATTAAATTCTCCCTTCTTATTTCCTGTTTCTTCTAAATTTAATTCTGTGTCCCATGGTATTTCCCCAGTTAAAGTTAGTGGTATAGTAGTAGAAACGCCCTCGGGCACACGTTTTTTTAAAGTTTCTGCTTGTAAAACTCTATCGTTTGCATTTCCTTGAGGTTGGGCTATATATTTATAATTTTGACCAGTTAGAGTTTCTATAGATTTAATCAAACAAAATCCGTCCCCTGGAACTGACCTTGATAAAAAATATTTATTTAATGATATATACTTATCTGATTTTTCTGGATGTTCAGTATTAAACAATTTCTTATTAAAAACGTTACTAACTTCATCATCAGGAATATTATCATAATTTAAGTTTTTCAAATTTTCTAATTTAAACCAACCTTTTTCTTCACCAACCAGGTTACTATGTTTATTAAATGCATCGTTTCGTTGTTTCGGTGTTTTTCCAGAATTTTCAGGATTTTTACTGGATTCTAAGTACTCTCTCTCAATATCTCTTAATTTAGTTAATAATGGAGCAACAACAGTTTCTACTTTTTGTAATTCAGCTTTAATCTGTCTTTTTCGTTCTTCTATTTCGGCGGTCTTACTACCGGCATCTTCTTTACTCATTCCATCGGCTGAATCGATTTCAGCAGCCTTCTGCCTTGCAATTGCATAGACATTCTCAAAATACCCAATAAATTCGACTACTCTATCAAAATCATTTGCAATATTATTATCTATATACTTTTCGTAATAGTCTTTATCTTTCTGGCCAGTAGCTATAATCGTATATGTGGTTTCAGGATTAATCAATATATCTTCCATTAATATATATTGTGTATAAATTAAATATATATTATCAAACAAAAATTTATATGGATGATTTTGATTTGAATATTGATAATTATGATTTAGAAGATATATTAAATTTATTTCATTTAGATTATAAATTCGAAAAAGAGAAAATGAAAAATGCTAAACTGATGGCATTAAAAACTCATCCTGATAAGAGCGGATTGCCAAAAGAAGTATTTTTATTTTTTATGAAAGCATACAAAATGTTGGAAGCAATATACGAGTATAGATACAAAAAAGAACAATGTGCTAAAAAACAAGAATATACAGCAGAAGTAAATAATGAAAATAAACAATTATTAAAAAAGTTGGATGGTAAAAGTGCAAAGGATTTTAATAAATGGTTCAATGAAATGTTTGAAAAGGTAAGAGTAAGTGACGAAGATTTAGATTCAGGATATGGTAAATGGTTTAAATCAAATGAAGATTTGAATGAAGAAAAAATAAATAGCATGGCTGCAATGGGAGAAGCTTTTGAAAAAAGAAAAGAAAAAAGTAGAGAATTAATATTACATAAGGAAATAACAGATGTGGGAGGAAGAAGTGGTTATGATTTAACGAGAGGAAAACCGGAACAATATAGTTGTGATATGTTTAGTAATTTACCTTATCAAGATTTAAAAACTGCTCATACAGAAACAGTAGTTCCAGTAACAGTAAAAGATTTTTTGGCAAAACCCAAATTTGAGAGCGTGGAAAGTTATGTAAGATATAGAGAGCAACACCGTCCAGATATGATTTCTTTAGAGCAATCAAGACAAATGATGAAGGATAGAAATATAAAAAATGATAGACAAAATACTGAAAGAGCATTTAGACTAATTAAAAGAGATGAAGAAATAGCACAATCTAACAAAAAATGGTGGTCGCATTTAAAACAATTAAAAAATTAATAAATTATATAATATATATATAATGGATATTGTAAAATATGTTTTAGCATTTATAGCAGTTACAACAGTAGGAATGTTGTATGACAGATATAGTAAAAAATTTTATGCAGATGAAGAATTAGATAAATATCATTTAGTAAGAAAATATTTATTAAATGAGGGTGATTCTTTAATGGGAAAACCTTTTATATGGATACATACGGAACATAAGATAAATGCACGTAATTGGGCAAGTTTTAAATCGAGAAATACATTAGATTTAAACCAGCCATATAAAAATTTATGTGTTAAGTCAATAATGAAATATTGTGGGGATAGTTTTAAAATATGTTTAATAGACGATAGTTCATTTGAGAAAATAATTCCAGATTGGACAATACAAATGGATGGATTGAGTGACCCTATAAAAAAGAGAGTGAGAACGTTAGCGTTATCAAGATTACTTTATACATATGGGGGTTTTCTTGTGCCTAATTCAACAATAGTTGTAAGAGATTTAAGAGGATTATACGATGAATTATTAAATGATAAGGATATGTTTTGTGGGGAATTAATCAATAGAAGCAATACAAATGTATATACTCGTTTTTTTCCAAATCATAAGATAATGGGATGTGTAAAGAATAGTTTGGGTATGAAGGAATTAATTGATTATTTAGGGCGATTAATTTCTAGAGATAATACGGATGAATCTACATTTGAGGCAAACATAAATAGATTTTTATATAAATTAACCCAGGATGGAAAAAGTGATTTGATAGATGGCAAAGAATTAGGAGTGAAATCAAAATCTAATGAAGTAATATTGATAGATGATTGGTTAGGTGAAAGAGGAGTGAATGTATGTAACAATAGTTTAAATTGTATAGTATTACCAGATAAAGATATAATAAATAGAACAAAATATCAATGGTTTGCTCGTATGAACGAGAGTCAAATACTTCAAGCAAATAATCAGGCGAGTAAATATTTTGTTATAAGTCTTGGTAAATAAAATACTTAATTTCATATTTTGATTTGGAATATTTGATATCAGATGTAAATGGTATATGATGATATTTACAAATTTGTCTTATAATAGTGACAAAATTTTTATATGTTTTGTCCCTTTCTAAATAATGATATTTAGATGGATAATAATAATTTTTTAATTCATCACAAAAATCATTTTCTTTTTTTTCTAATTTAATTCTTTTAAATGCTTCTTTTGAAAAAATATATTGATTATTATTCAATTCACAAAATAATGATAAGAAATTAAAAAATAATGTTTTAGGATAGTCTTTTTTAAAAATTTGACTCATATATTTATTAGGGCTATTAAATTTTTAAAATTTATATTAACTTAATAAGTTCATTTGTAAAAAAGGCTAATTCAACTTCATTTTCATGTATGGTGTGAAAAAAAGCAATATATTTTAATATTAATTTTATAACTTTGTATTTAATAATTTCATCGAGCATATCTGTAATTTTAATAAATGTAAAATAAGAATCTAATATGTCCATAACAGAATAACCTTTTTTATAAATTTTATAAATAATTTTTATGGCTTCTGTAATATTTTTATTATTGTGCCATGCTACAGTATAATTTTCAAATTCGTAAAAACTAATATTAGTGCATATTTCTTTAACTTTTTCCCTTGTTATAGGTATATTTAGTAATTTGAATTTTTCCATATAATTAATTAGTAATCTAATAGAATTATTGCATATATTTAATATAAAATCTTCAGCATCATCTTTTATATTTATATTTTCATTATTTTTAATTTTATGATAAATTTTTTTTAAAAAATTTTTTTGTATTGGTTTAATTTTAATAAGAGTGCAACGAGATTGTAGACTATCAATAACTTTTTGAGTATTAGAACATGATGATAAAAAATGGACATTATGACTGTATTTATCAATACAATTTCTAAATACTTGTTGGCTTTGGTCATTAATAATATCTATATCATCTAAAATAATGAATTTTTTCTTTCCAAATATGGATGAAGGTGTTTGGCAGAATGTTTTAACTTCATTTCTATAATATTGTATACCTTGTTCTTTTAGATTATTAATATGTAAAACATTATTAATAGGTATATCTTTTAGTTGATAATATTCTCTAATAGTAGCATATAATAACGAAGTTTTTCCACACCCCGAATTACCTATAAGTAAAATATTTAAATTATTCATATTTATAAGAGTTTTCAGTAATTGAATATATTCTTCATCAATTGTAAAATCACCAAAAAATATAGGTTGGTATTTTTTTAAAAATTGTATATTCATAATAAATTAAGTAATAAAGTATTTAAGTTTATATTTATATATTTTACATATGGATTATTATAAAGTTTTAGGTGTAGATAAAAATGCAAGTGAGGAACAAATAAAAAAAGCTTTTAGAAAGATGTCTTTAAAGCATCATCCTGATAGAGGTGGTGATGCAGAACAATTTAAAAAAATAAACGAAGCTTATCAAATATTGGGTGATAATGAAAAAAGACGCGAATATATGTTACGAGGTAAGAGTCCATTTGTAAATATGAACGGAATGAATGGAATGAACGGTATGAATCAAATGGATATTGATCCTATATTGAAAATGTTTTTTGGAGGAATGCCAGGAATGCCTGGAATGCCGGGAATGCCGGGAATGCCGGGAATGCCAGGAATGCCAAATGTTCATATATTTAGGAATGGAAGACCAATAAATGTAAATACAATTCAAAAGCCTGCTCCAATAATAAAAACAGCAATCATAACTTTATCTCAGGCCTTTTCAGGATTGACATATCCATTATTGATAGAAAGATGGATTTTAGTAAATAATGAAAAAAGGATAGAAAAAGAAAAAATTTATATAAATATTAAACAAGGTGTTGATTCTGGTGAAATAATAATAGTAAAAGACAAGGGTAATATTATAAATAATCAATTAAAGGGTGATATAAAAATCCATATAAAGGTTGAAAATAAGAGTATGTTTAAAAGAGAAGGTTTAAATTTAAAAATAAAGAAAACAATATCTTTGAAGGAATCTTTAACAGGATTTACATTTGAGATTAAACATATAAATGGCAAAAAGTATACAATAAATAATGATAGTGGAAACATAATTCCAGTAAATTATATAAAAGAAATAGACGGATTAGGAATAACAAGAGATGGAAAAACAGGAAAATTAATTATAGAATTTTTAATAGAATTTCCGGAAAAATTAACATCAGACCAAATAAAAAAAATTAAAGAAATATTATAATTAAATTATTACAAATTGAATAATAATTTAATTAGGCACCCGATATTCTTTTAGTAGGAATATCAGCAGATACAACATAAATAGAATTTTCAGTAATAATAATATATTCATTTTCGACTTTGTAAATTTTAGATACGGGACTTGTGTATTCCTCCTCACTTTTAACAAGTAATTTTTCACCGCCTTCTCTAACACCAATTAAAACTTCCTTATCACATGAAGCAGTCCAATAATCAAACATAATAGGTTTATCTTCAACAATTCCTAATTTAGCACAGTGTTGTAATGTAGTTCCACTTGGGAGTCTATAATTAGCAGAGTTTTCTTGAGTTTCCTCAGTCATTATATATTAAAAATATTCTTTTAACCTTTAAATAGTTATTTATTTAAAAAAATAATATATTTAGAATAATAAATGAGTAATTCAGACAAATTTTCATTACACAATATAAATAATTATAATTCAAAATTAAATTCATTAGATAATGAAATAACAAATGAATTTTGTAAAATAATAAACGAATATTTATTTCATATTAATGATAATATTTTGATTCAAAACATAAAATATTACATTTTTATTATAATTAGAGGATTAAATATGTTAAAACATATTTTCAATGTTATTTTATTATATACTAAAAATTTAAAGGTAACTGTTCATCATTGTAAAAAAGCTTATTTATTTTATGTTGAATTCATAGGTCAAATAGGAAATGATAATCATTCTTATTTGCAATTAAATTCTAAAGATGCAATGTTATTTGTTTATAAAAAAACAATATTTGAAATTAATAATGAATATAGAAAACAATATGACTTAAATAATCATGTAGAAAAAAAATTATTTGAATATATAAACAAATTTTCAACAGTTTATATGGAAATATTAGAATTTGTATTAGACAATGATAATATGAATTTAGAATCAAAAATGAGTTACATTATGTATATTCAAAAAATGTCAAATAAAATAGTTAATAAAATTACACTTTCAAATAAAAATATATTATTGAAGATTGAAATTTGTGACAACTATATTTATTATAAAAATTTATTAGAAACAAAAAATATAAAAATAGATGAATGTTTATTTTTTAATTTAAGCAACTTTTTTATAAAAAAAATTCAAAATAAGACAATAACACAAAAGCAAATATATGAAAAATTATATGATAATTTATGCGATGTTAATTTAAAACAAATGTCTCCTTTAAAATTTACAAATTGGTTATTTAATGGTAAATAATACAGTTTTTTTTCTTATTTTTTTAACAGCAACTTTTTTAGTAGTTGTATTATTTTTTAAACATATTTCGACATATTCTTTTTTTAAAATATTCTTTAAAAAGAGGTATATTTTATTTAATATATTTTTATTACAATTTCCTACAATTAGTACGCTTCCTGTTCTAAATATCATAAAAGATATTTGTGTCCAACCATCTTCATAATCATTATTTTTTACACCATTTTGTATGTCTTTTTTTGGATGATAATAAAATTTGCTTTGTATTCCAGGGTATGAACAGGGATCGTATGCGGCACTAATACCATATTTATGTTTTAAAAGTTTATATAATTTAAACCTATCAATATAAAATCCACAGGTAAAATTAGAATTTATTAATACTGTAGATATATTTTCTTTATTATAGTCTAAATTTGGTGTAGTTAAAGGTTTTAATATAGATACTAATTTGTCTAATGTAATATCTAATAAATCATCGTATTGAATTCCGGGTATTTCTAATTTTCCTGTATTGAAAATTTTTATATGAACTTCTTTATATTCGTTTTTGTATAATATTCTTAAAATAACTGCAAAACAATTATAAAAAGCTCCTTTTTTCTTTTTTCTATATGAAATTAAATCTTTTTTACTTAATCCAATATCTATTTTTCTTATATCTTTAAATTTAACTTTTCTTGCATTGGGATTATTAACTTTTGATAAAATAGTTACTTCTATATTTTTTGAATTTTTTATTTTTTCCTCTAATTCTCTAACATCTTTTTCATTATTACAATTTATTTTAATACATTTTTTTATAATCCCATTTTTTGGATTATAATAATCAATTACGGGCAATTCCCAAAAAATTTTATATAAATCGATTTCATTATTTAAATATGCTATTTTAGTTTGAGTAGAAATATATATATCACTACATTTAGGAATATTACTAATATTATTTGACACAGCTTTTTTTTGGTGTGTATTATCTATAATACTATTAGTACTTTCTGCATTTTGAAAATTCATCCATTCTTCATCTAAACTCATTTTATAATACATTTCTTTAAATTAGTTTTAAATCAATTTTATTTTCTATATGTCTATATAAATGGAAAGTTCTTCAATTACTTACAGGAAAACTGAAAGAAACAATTTAAAAAATAACGAAATTTTAGAGAATATTTTCGATGAATATTCTCTAAAAAGAAATAGATTCAATCCAAATAAATCATCACCTAATATGTTCAACAAAAAATTACAACACAGAATGAAAGTATATTACAATTCCTTATATACTAATTCTAATTCTTCCAATAAATATTGAATTAAATAACCCTCCTTTACATTATTATTATGAACTACATATTGTAAAGAACTCAAAAATTTTTCATTTATTATCTCCGGTTTGTTTGTTATTAAATAACCAACAAATCGTATTAAAAATTGTTTTCTTTGAATATTATATTTTTTGCACAAATTTTCTATTAACTCCTTTTTTTTTCTTTTTTTATTTTTTAATGATTTAATTAGTTTATCTAAAATTTTATTTGTTAATATATTTTTTATTACACCAATATTATTGTGATTTGATTGCAAATAATTTATCATACTTCTTATATCAGATTTAAATCTTAATTGAATTCCCTTTATTTGAGATGGTTCAATATTTAATTTCTCATTTTTTACTATTTTATCTAAAAATCTATATGTATCTTTTTTTGGTAATTGACAAAAACGCAATCTTATAAATTCATTTTGCAATGCTGTATCAATCCTACTTATATAATTACAGATTAAACAAAAGCGAATATTTTTACTATATTGTTGAATTAAATATCTTAATGCTTGTTGAGCATTCTTTGTCATATAATCAACTTCATCTAATATTACAAATTTTATACCATTTCCAAATAACGTTTTTGTATTTACAAACTGATTAATCTGGTTTCTTATTACATCTATACCTCTATCGTCACTTGCGTTTAAATGTATCTTCAATCCCTTTCTCTTTTGATTATAATGTTCTTGATATTTATCAATTAAATTAATTATCGTTGTTGTTTTACCAGTGCCTGGTGGTCCATAAAATAATAAATTAGGGAAATTATTTTGAGATACTATATTTTCAAGTAGTGTTCTATTTAGCGGTTCTAATACAATATCATCAAAATTTGTTGGTCTATACTTTTCAACCCATGGACGCGTATCTGTTTTTTCGGTCATAATAATAATATATTTTAAATACTTTTTAATCTATTTAAAATATATATTAATAAATGTCTTGGGAAAATTTTTTAAGCAAAGTAAATAAGGATGATAATATATGTGTTTTTACAATAGGCAGAATGCACCCCTTTCATAAAGGACATAAAGAATTAGTGTGTGATGTTATGCGTAAAACAAAACAAATAACTGATATGGGTTTTAATGCTACTGCTTATGTTTATTTATCAGCTACAAATGAAGAAAATAGATGGATTACAAGCGATGAAAAAATTAAAAAATATTTAACATCAAAAAAAAGAATATCCGATAGAGAAAAAAGAATAACTGAAAGAGAAATTAATAAAATTAAAAATAAAATAAAAAAATCGGAACCATTGCCCACAAGTTACAGATTAACTTTTCTACATAAAATGTTGGAAAAAAACTCTTGTGGGGAAAATTTTCCTAATCCAATTGTTTTATATGATCAAAGTGTAACATCATTAGGAAGAGATTTAAGAAAATTCTCAATTGGAAGGAAAATTACAAAAGGAAGTAAGAAAAGTGGAACTCTCGCTGTTTCCGACTCTATTATGGTTCGGGATAGGCACGGTAATTTACCTTCACTAAAATGTATTAATTTTTTGAAGAATACACGCAAACACAATAAAGTTATTTTATTGGTAGGTAGTGATAGAGTTGAAGCGTTCAAAAGATATAATGAAGAAAAAATGAATGAATTATTCGGTGTTGGGAATGCCTTTATATTACAGTCAGGAGGTGAAAGAGGAGATTCTGGTGAAGGTGATAAAGCATTAGATGAATTAGAAGTTTTATTTGCGAATATGTCTCTTGATGATGATAATTCTGGTGAAAGTAAAGTTCCAGTAAGAGAAGATTATTCCGGATCGTTATCCAGAAAAAAAGCATTAGGACAAAAAGACGATATTAAACAATTTTTACATATGATAGATTATAGTCCTGATGATGATATAGGTGATATAGAAAAGTTAATCGTAAAAATAAGAGATGTTAATGGTATTTCAAATAGAAATGTGAAAAAATATATTAGAGAAGCTGTAAGAGAATTCGATGATGATGATGATTTTGATAGGTTTGCAGAGCGCTTTGTAAAAAGTGGAGAAGAAAGAAAAAAACTAAGAGAACAAAGAGGATTTGGTAGAACCAAAAAAAGAAAGAAAAGAAAGCGATGCTCTAAAAAACGCTTGAAAAAAAATATGATATGTCATAAAGGAACCAAAAAAAAACTAAGAAAACTTCGTAAATTAACAAAAAAATTAAAAATAAAATTAACCAGATGTAGTAAAAAAAGATTAAAAAAATGGAAAGTTAAAAAAAGTCGTAAAAAAATGTAGTTGCTCAATAATTACTTTATATAAATTATATAAAACAATTATTAATTAATTATTTAAATGATATGTTCTGCTCCAGATTATTTACCATTAAGTTTTTATTCTTTTATTAGTCATTTCTTAAATTTATTTACTTTTAAAAGTTATAATATTGAAATTAAAAAAGATAATCACAAAACAATATTAGGTTATTCTTGCAGGTCCTTATTTTACATATTTATGGATTTTATGTCAAAAAAAAATGATAATTTAACTATAGTAACAACACCTATTCATCATACATCATACAGAAATATAATTGAAAAATTTGTAAAACCAGAAAATATTCATATTATTAAAATGAACAAAAATTATAATAAAATAGATAATCTCCCTTCTCTTGATAGGTGCGATGTAGTTATTATTACCCATTTATTTGGTCAGGATTTAATATTGAAAGACTTTACCGATTTTAAAAAAAAACATAATTGTTTATTTGTTGAAGATAGAGTGCAAGGAGGAAAGATAAATAAAAAAAGCGATTCAATATTTGATATTTCATTTTATTCATGTGGTATGGATAAAAGACCAGTTGCATTAGGAGGAGGATTTGTAAATATTAAAAAAGATTCAAAAAATAGCAATGAGTTAAATATTTTTTTCAAGAATACTATAAATTCTTATCCTAAGGAATCAAGATTTGATAGATTTTTGTTTCTTTTAAAAAAAATTCCAACATATTTTTTATACAATAATAAATTGTTTATTTACTTTTTTATAAAAATATTAAATATTTTTAATTTTGATTTAATTGGTTTTGCAAAGTATTATAGAAAGAAAAATCCAGGTTTTGAACATAATACATTTTTAAAAAATCCATCTGAGCCATTATTAAAGTCAATTCATCAAGAAATAAATAATAGTGACTATATAGAAAATTTATATTCACAAAAATTTAGTAAATTTAAATCATTAAAAAATATGAAAAAATATATTAAGTGGTATAATAATAATAATTTATTAACACCTTACAATACATTTTACATTGACTCTAATTTAACAAAGTTCAAAAATTATATGAAAAAACATAATATATGTGTTGTTGATAATCCTACTTATAAAATATTTAATCACTTTTATGAAGGAAAAATAAAAGATAAACATTTCAATGATAATTTGATTTATATGCCATCGCTTGCTAATATGAGTGATGATGAAATGAAATATTTGATAAAAATTTTAAATAATTATGAGAATTCAATTAGCCATAATAATTTCTAAATCTTCAGTAAGTGTATCAACTCTTATACCATTAGCAACTGGTATTGTATTATCGTTTTCTTGTGTTACTATAATATCAGGATATATAGGTGCTGTAAGTCGATAAATATGATGTCGGTCTCTCATACAAGCACAACATTGAAAATATGTTGATATGACGCATGCAAATACAGCCATAACTATCATAATTATTGTGAAATACTCCATATTATTTATTAAAAACTTATTTTTATACTATATCAAAAATTGATATAATCTTATAATATATTAAAATCATTTAATAAATGTCTATTAATAATATAAATATGGGGTATTTAAAAATTATTTTAGGTTCTATGTTTGCTGGTAAAACAACAGAATTAGTAAAAGAATATAAACGTCACGAATCTTGTGGTTTTGAATGTTTATTTATAAATCATAAAATAGATAATAGATATGTTGATGAAGAAAATAAAACTTCAACACATGATAGAGTTTTCGTTAACAGTATTAATGTAGGAGATAATCTATTCGATTTCTTTAAAAAACAAAGTTTTCTTGAAAGATATGATGTTATTTTAATAAATGAAGGGCAATTTTTTAAAGATTTATATAAATTTGTAGATTACATTGTTAATTCTCTCCACAAAAAGGTTTATGTTTGTGGATTGGATGGTGATTTTAAAAGAAAAAAAATTGGTTCAATATTAGATATAATTCCATTATGTGATGACGTAATTAAACTCAAGGCTATTTGTAACAATTGTAAAATCAATGAAGGTATATTTACATATAGATTGACAAACGAAAAAGAACAAATTGTAGTTGGTGTCAAAAATTATTCTGTTCTTTGTAGAAAATGTTACAATGATTTTAATAATTTATTTTCAAAATAACTAAACGCACAAAATATATTTGAAAAGTATTTAAATTAATAACACTTTTTTTTGTTATAAAATGACAGAGGTAAAAAAAGTTCCCAAAAAAAGGGGTAGAAAACCAAAAAAGAAAAATCCAAATGAACCCAAACCGCCACCAAAAAAGCGAGGTAGAAAACCTAAAGGTGGTAAAATTATTAAAAAAAATCAAAAAATACAAAAAAATGAAATTATACACAAACCTAATATTATATTACATTTAAAGTGTAATTCTAAAGATTTAACTACTTTACAGGATTTTAATACGTCATATAATCCTTCTCTTTCTAATCCAGAATCTTACAATATATATCAAAATAATAAATTAGGAGAATTACAGTATGAAGAAATTAAACAAAATACACCATTTTCAAAAAATAATAATATTATTGTAAATAATAAGAATTTTAACTCAACAAGTAGTGATATAAATACTGATAGTAATAAGGAAAATGTAAATATAAAAGAATTATGGAATAAATTAAATATTCTTAAAAGAAATTTACGAACAAACAATGTTTCAGATAAAAGGTCAGCATGTTTTTGGTGCACATATGAATTTGATAATCCTGCTGTTCATATTCCAAAACAGTATAACGGTGATGTATTAGAAGTATATGGTTGTTTTTGTAGTCCTGAATGCGCATGTTCTTATTTAAAAAATGAACAATTAGACGATTCTACTAAGTGGGAAAGATATGCTCTATTAAATAATGTTTATGGAAAAATTTATGAATATTCAAAAAATATAAAACCAGCTCCAGACCCACATTATACATTAGACAAATATTATGGTAATTTATCTATTCAGGAATATAGAAAATTATTAAGAAAAGAAAGAATTTTTATGGTGGTTGATAAACCTATGACTAAAATACTACCGGAATTATATGAAGAAAATAATGAAATACCAAATGTATATAATAATATTTTAGATACTAAACAATCTAATAATACTAAGTTTAGATTGAAAAGAAATCAAAATAAACAAACCAAAGCAAACGCCTTAACTAATACTTTTAATTTATAATGAAATCAATAATTTCTCATTATAAATTTATAACCGTATTTACAGGTTCATTTGTTATCATTTTACTATATTTACCATTTTTAAGAAGTTCCCCCGGACATAACGGATTTGGACAATTGTAATCACATGTCACAACTCCAGGAGGATTATATTTACAAGTAGGATATTGTTTTTTTACTTCTAAGAATTGTTCATACACTTTTTTTAAATATTCTGTTTTTTTTTCTTCTTCTTTTTTTCTTCTTAGATAACCAGCATTTGCTGTATCCATAAAATTTCTTATTTCGTACATCATTTTTTCATTTGTGCTTTTTGTATTAATCTCTTTCTTTTTATTAAAATTAGGATTCAAATACTCTTTAATAACATTCATATAATTTCCTTCCCATTTCTCTAATTTTTCTTTAGCCTCTTCTTCAGTGTAATTTGTTTGTGATTTTATTAATGCTATAGCACCACTATATCTCTCATTAGTATTCATATAAATAAAAAATATAATATAAAAAACAATATTAAACGATATTCAATAATTATAATTACATGGAATCTTATAGTATGAATAAAAGTCATAAGCAAGAATTATCTACAATGTTAAAGGAAATTAACAGCGTTATAAATAATCATCTAACCAATATTTTAACTCCCGTTTTAGAAGAAACAAATAATATTAATAGTATATTACTAAATGTCCCAATGATTGCTAAAATGAGGGATGATTTTAAAATATTAAATCAAAAATTGGTTGAAACTAATGCATTAAATAAAGAATTGCAAAGCGAAATTAATACTCTAAAAAATGATTTAAAATCTGCATATGATAAAATTCAAAACATTAGATTAGAAGTAAAAGAATTGCCAAATAATAATAAAGAAACATTAAATATTCCTTATAAATCATATGAATCCAATAATAAAATTATGGAAAATAAGCCTGTTCGTTTAGCAAATACAACAAACTTAGATTATTTTTCAAATCTAATTTCAGAAGATGATGATGAGGAGGAAGATGATGCAAAAATGATACATATTGATAAATTAAATTTAAATCTTTCTTCAGAAGAACTGAGAGATGTAGATGTTCCTGAGGAAGATGAGGAAGAAAAATCTTTCTCAGAAGCTGAAAATGAAGAAATGAAAAAATTTGGTTTAACTGAGGAAATGGAGAGTGAAGATGATGATGAAGAGGAAGTAGTTGAAGAGGAAGATGATGAAGAAGATGAGGAAGAAGTAGTTGAGGAAGAAGAAGATGATGAGGAGGAGGAAGTAGCTGAGGAAGAAGATGATGAGGAAGAAGATGATGATGAGGAAGAAGATGATGATGAGGAGGAAGTAGTTGAGGAAGAAGATG
>CEWG01041228.1_pt1 | contig 18722 bp, 24 predicted proteins | sample 361411 | NCBI WGS metagenome assembly CEWG01 (sample SAMEA2622173, study PRJEB7988) | marine metagenome | biome: marine biome (ENVO:00000447); feature: surface water layer (ENVO:00002042); material: "saline water (ENVO:00002010), including plankton (ENVO:xxxxxxxx)" | depth 5 m | reverse complement strand
GGATTTTATGTGGCGGCTGATGGTGATGCACGAACATTTTTAAGCGGTAGTTCCGGAAACAAAAGTTACATTAATAGAAACGGAGGCAACGTGGGCTTCGGCACGGATTCACCTTCCCATCCTCTTCATGTAAATGGCCACGTTTATAGCGGAGATTTTGGAAATAATGCCGCTACATATTGGGCTGATAATGGTTCTGGAAAGTGGAACGATGATAGTAATGGAACAAGTAACAACCCTATGTCAATTAAGGCAAGTCATGGTATATTAAGTATGACGGGATATTGGACTAAAAGTGATAGTCGCATAAAAAAAGATATTGTTGATATAGATGATAGTAGCTCTTTACAAAAATTAAGAGATATAAGTTGTTGCACTTACAAATATAAAGATGGTACAAGTCGTGGTAACTCACTTCAAGTAGGTTTTATAGCACAACAGGTTATAGAGCATTTTCCACCTGCTATAACTATGGATAAGGAGTATGTACCTGATAAACTAGAGAGAATTACAGATGCTGTATGGAACGAGACTACATTATCTTCACAGAGTTTTTCAGATGTTAGTGGGATTAAGTATAAATTTTATGTAAGTAATGATATAAGTGGCAATGATGAATGTATGAAAGAAATAGTTGGTAATCCTGATAATACTTTTACTTTTGATATAAGTTATAATAACGTTTTTTGTTATGGTAAGGAAGTTGATGATTTACATTTGTTAGATAAAGCGAAGCTATTTGCATTAAATTTCTCTGCTTCACAAGAAATAGATAGAATACAACAAGAAGAAAAAATAAAATTAGCCGCAGCAGAAGCGGAAATATCAACATTAAAAAATAAAGTGACATCATTGGAAACAACAATAGCAGATTTAATATCAAGAATAACAGCATTAGAATGACAATAAAATAAGTAATATAAAGAATATAAACAGAACACATTCATATTAAACATATGGACACTCCATTAGTAGGAACCGCACCTCAAAATTATAGATACTTTTACATAGCATCAGGAGCATCAATAACAAGTTTAGTAATTTTGTTTATAATAACAGGATACACAGCATATACAGCAGGTAATATGAATGAAGTAATAACAGATTTAAATGAATTATTACCAGAAGCAGAAGATTCATTAAGAATAATAAAGTCAATGTGTAAGCATGAAAACTTTACAAAAAGATGGGGCGAAATTTGTTAATAAAATATCTAATTTTATAAAAAAATAGATATTTAAATAAATAAGTTTAATTAATTAAATGATAAAATCATTATTATTTTTATTTTTATTGTCAAATCCAAATTTGTGTTCAGGAGAATCAATAAGTTGTACAGGTCACGACGCATGTAAAAATCAAATATGGAATGGTGAATATGATATAACTTGTGGAGCGGCGAACAGTGAAAGAACGTGTAAATCAACAACATTAAATTGTGGTTCAAATAAAGATTGTACTATAAAAACTGAGGGAAGTGGTCATGATGCTTATCAAAATAGTGTAGTAAATGCAAAAGAATCAAATTCATTTAAATTAACGTGTCAGGCAACAGGTTTAAGAGATTGTCAGTCAATAACAATATGGTGTCCGCAGTCATCAGGTTCAACTTGTGAATGTGTAAGTTGTCCAAATTCAGTAACAATGAAATGTGTAGAAGGTATAAGTTGTGATTCAGTATCAAATGCAAATATAGATTATGTTGAAGCAGATGAAATATTAGATGGTTATATTCCAGAGTTAGATAATGGTCCAGATGATTGTTGTGAGCATACAGCACCTTGGGATGACCCATTTACTTTAATGTGTCAAACATGTGCTTATGACGTTATAGGAAAGTTAAAAACAGATATAACTTATAAATGGTATTCTCAAAATGATTTGAAATATGAAATAACATGTTATACAACAGGAGAATATTCAGTAAGATGCAATGGAAAAAATAATGAGAATGGTGGTAGACCAAGCTATACGGCAACTTGCAGAGAAGATTGTATAACAGATTATGATAAAATTCCAGGGAAAGAATATGTTTGGTTAAAAAATACTCAAAATAAGGGTAAAAGACCAGATTGCGCAAAAGTGGGAATTCCTGGGCATCCAACAAATCAAAATTATAAATGGGGAACTTTGGAACAATGTAAAAAAACTTGTATAATGGAACCAACAGGTAAATGTAATATGTTATCGAGATATGGAGAAGGAATAAAAGATTTAACAGAAGAATATCACTGTAGATTTTATGCTTGTGAGGAACCTTTTAATTTTAATTGGATAACTCAAGAACAGTGGGGAAATTATGCAAGTTCTTGTCAAACATATATGTTACCAATAAGACATAATACATTACAACATTGTGATAATATAATAAATAAAACAAGATGGATTAATAAAACAAAGTGGAAAAATAAAACAAATTGGGTTAATGAAACAGTATGGAGAAACCAAACAAAGTGGAAAAATAAAACAAATTGGGTTAATAAAACAAGATGGATAAACGAAACAAGATGGTTTAATAAAACAAATTGGGTTAATAAAACAAATTGGGTTAATAAAACAATATGGATTAATAAAACAAGATGGATTAATAAAACAAGATGGATTAATAAAACATCAAAGGTTTTAGAATCGATTCCCTGTAGAAATAATATAGTATCAAATAAATTAGAAAATAAAAGTAAAAATAATGATAAAAATGAAGTAGATAAAGTAGATAAGGTAGATAAAGTAGATAAATTAGATAAAGTAGATGATAATGGATTAAATTTAAATAATTTAACAACAAGAGAAATAATATTTTTGAGTATTTTATTATCCTTATTTTGTATTTTGAGTTGTAGTATATATTTAAATAGAATATATTATGAAAAGATAGATGAATTAAAAAGAAGAATAAAGCGTATAAATTCAATACAGATGAGTGCAATTCCGACAATTCCGGCAATTCCGTCAGAGAATGTGATTATAAAAAGGAACTAAAAAAAAGGCACTAATTAAAAGACTTAAAAAAAGTAAAATATAATTAATTAAATGAAGTTAAGGTCCGGTCGTATAATTTATAAAGAGAAAATAGAGGATATAGAGGTTGCAAATATATTATTAAGTTTAAAAAATAGCAAAAAATTAAAGGCAGCAATAAAAAAATCAATATTAAAACAAATAAATATTAAAATAAAGAAATAAATAGTATTATAATTAATGAGTAATCATATTTTTGTAATAAATTTGAAGAGATGTTCAAACAAAAAAGAGAAAATGAATTTACGTTTAAATGGATTAGATTTTACAACAATAGAAGCAGTAGATGGTAGAGATTTAAATATGGAGAAATTAAAAAAGATGGATTGTAATATATTAAAAGAATGGAGAGATCCTTGGTCAGGAAGAAATATAACATGGGGTGAAGTGGGTTGCACTTTATCACATTGTAATATATATCAAAAATGTCTTACGGAAAATATAGATAACGCAATAATTTTGGAAGATGATGTATTATTAAAAGATAATTTTCAAAAAAGATTAGAAATATTATTTGAGAGGTTAAATAAATATGAGAAATGGGATTTATGTTATTTGGGTAGAAAATCAATGGATGACAAGGATGTAAATGTAGATGAAAATATAGTAGAGGCGGGTTATAGTTATTGGACTTGTGGTTATGTTATAAACAAAAGAGGTATGAAAAAAATATTGAATTCAAATATAATGAAAAATATAATTCCAATAGATGAAATAATACCAATAATAGGTAATACATCACCTCATAAAGATTATTATAAATTTTTTTCAATAAATCAAAAGTTAAACATATTATCGCTGAAGGATTTGATAGTTCAACCGGAGGAAGCTGCATTTAAAGTAAGTGACACAGAAAATACAAAAGAGGTAGAAACATATTCTGAAGATTTATTGGTATTGGCAACAGGAACAGATATGAATGATGGTTTGAAACGATTTATAAAGTCATGTAAAGTTTATGGTTTAAAACATGAAATAATGGGTTTGGGTAAAAAGTGGAATGGTGGTAATATGGCAAAGGGTCCAGGTGGTGGTCAAAAAGTAAATTTATTAAAGAATAAAATAAAGGATATGAATGGGGAACAAATAGTATTGGTAACAGACAGTTATGATGTAATTATGACAGCAAATAGTGAAGAAATATTGAGGAAATATAAAAAGATGGATTCAACATTAGTATTTGCAGCAGAGTCATCTTGTTGGCCAGATAAAGAAAGAGCAAGTTTATATCCTAAACAAAAAAATAGAAAAAATATATATTTAAATTCAGGAGGTTTTATAGGTCCAGTTAAGGCAATAAAGTATATACTAAGAGATATTGAAGATTATGAAGATGATCAAAGATATTATACAAATGTTTTTTTTAGTGATTTTGGAAAAAATCATATGAAATTAGATTATAATTGCGAAATATTTCAATGTTTAAATGATGGTGAGAATGAAGTAAGTATTAATAAATCAAAATCAAGAGTTTTTAATAGAATAACGGGAACGGAACCCTGTCAAATACACGGTAATGGACCACCAAGTCGTAAATTATTTTTAAATAGATTAGAAAATTATTTAATGAAAAATTGGACTGAAACGTGGGGATATAATAAAAAAAATATATTAAATAAGAGTGATATAAAAGATAACATTAGTATTTATTTTTATATTGAAGAAGCAACGCCAAATAGTGAAATGGTAGAAAAAATGGTATATGAAAATTTAAATGAATTAAAAAAAATAGCTCCAAATATGAGATATATACGAGATACAAATAAGTTAACACGAAATGAAGTATTAAAAAGAGGATTAGAATTAGGTGATATAGATTATATATGGATAATTAATACAAAATTTGTATTAACAAATAAAAATACATTAATAAATTTAATATTACAAAATAAAGATATAATAGCACCATTGATATCGAAAAAAGATTTATTCAGTAATTTTTGGGGAGCATTGGATGATAATGGTTGGTATAAAAATAGTGATGATTATGTAGATATAGCATCCAAAAAAATGAGAGGATGTTGGAATGTTCCACATATAGCAGGAAATATTTTGATAAGAAAAAATATAATAAAAGAAGTGCAAGATTTTTATACAAATAATACAAATTCATATTTTGATGATGATATGAAATTCAATGATAATTGTAGAAAAAATAATATATTTTTGTATTTGGAAAATATGGAAGATTATGGTTATCTTACGGATGGTTTAAAAGATGAAATACCAAAAACGGCAATTCATAAAGAGTTTTATTTATTTGAAACAGATAAAAATGCTTGGGCAAAAAAATATTTACATCCAGATTTTTATAAAATAATTGATAATTGGAAAGAGTTATCTTATACTGAACCTTGCGGATGGGTATTTGAATTTCCATTTGTAAATGACTTATTTTGTGAGCATTTAATAGATGAAGTAAATAATATAAATGCTTGGTCACCAGGTGGAAATACAGAAGTGAAAGATAAAAGAATAAATAATGTAGAAAATGTTCCAACAGTAGATATACATATGTCTCAAATAGGATTTAGAAAACAATGGGAACAAATAATTTTTACATATATATCACATGTAGTAAGTGAATTATATTCACCATTTAAAACGAATGGTTTAAATATAGCATTTGTTGTTAAATATGATATGAAAGGACAAATAAAATTAAATAGACATCATGATTCATCAGCATATAGTTTAAGTATAACTTTAAATACACCAGATGTGGATTTTGAAGGAGGTGGAACAAGATATGTAAAACAAGAAACAACAGTTCGAGGGAAGAAAGGTTATGCAATATTACATCCTGGTAGATTAACACATTATCACGAAGGATTACCAATAACCAGTGGAACAAGATATATAATGGTAAGTTTTGTTCATTAATAATTCGTTTATTTTATAATTTATAAATAATAAAATAAATTAAATATGGGAAGTGGAATATCAAAATCAAACAAAAACACTGGACAACTTATATGTCCTGAAGGATATGATAACGAAAAATTTAAACAAATATTATATTTATATGATAAATTAGATACAAATGGTGATATGGTAATAGAAGAAGAAGAATTATTTATTTTAACAGAACATCATATAAAAAATAAACAAAAAATTTTAGAAAAAGAAAAACTTGTAGTTGAAAATACAAAAAATCAAAAATTATTAGCAATAAGTTTGGAATATGAATCACTTAAAAAAAATTTAGAAAAAGAATATATTAAAAAAAAAGAAAAATATGAAAATACAGAAAAAGAAAAGCAAAGAGAAATAGATAATACAATTTTAAGTTTAAAACATCTAACAAAAAGTCAAAAATATGAAATATTTAAAAAGAAATTTTGTGATGATGATAATAAACTGGAATTTAATTTATTTTTTGAATATATGAAAGACAAAACAGAAGATATTGAAAATATAAATTGGAAAACAACAGGTAAATTAGACCATTTATTTTTACCAAACAATCCAACAATAGAAATAGCATCGCCTAACAATAAACCAAGATTATTATCATCACCATAATTAATTAATTTATTAATAAAATTGATTAAAAACAATCCTATTTAATATAATATAAATTATGTCGGTCTTTCTATTTAATAATAACACAGCGAGTTTAAATGAACTTTGGTTTGAATCACATGCAAGCATTTTAAGAATGGTATGTATGGAATTAGATGCAACAGATAAGATCGAGGAACTTACAGAAAAATATCTTGGAGAAAAATTAAAGGTGAAAGCTCCAAAAGATCCTAATAAACCTAAAAGAGGAAAGACAGGATTTATGTTTTACTGTGATAAACATAGACCAAAATTAATCGAGAAAGCCAGAGAAAATGGAGGTAAAGTAGAAATTGGTAAAATTGCTAAAATTTTAGGTGATGGTTGGAAAAAGATTAAAGCAAAAGATAAGGCAAAATATGATGCCTTAGCTAAAAAAGATAAAGATAGATATGAAAAAGAAATTGCAGAATACAATGAAAAGAACGGATTTTAACATAAATAATTGAAAATTGAATAAATATATATTTTTTATATATATTTATAATAACTAATAACAATTTATGGCACAAATAGCTTATATTCAATATAAGGATGTGGTAAAAGCTACCAAAAATTCCAAAAAAAAAACTAAAAATACAGAAACATTTTATAAAAACGAGGAATTCATAGGTATATTTGAGAAAATATTTGGATTTAAAGGAAAACAAGACATTTTAATAACAATGTTAAATAATTGGGATGAAAATATTAAAGAAGAAATAGAATCTGTGTCGTATTTCAACAGAGTTATTAATAAAGAAATTTATGAAATAAAAAGATTAACTTTAAAAGAAATAACAACAATTATTAATGTAGGAAAATATGCAATAAAAAAATTAAATTTAATACCTGAAATAGCATTAGCTTTCTGTTTGGGAATATATTATGCTAATTTTATATTTGAACAAACTTCATTATCTTTAACAATAAAAGAAATTTATGATATATTACCCGAAAATATTAAAAAAACGAATGATTATAAAAAATTTGTAAAATTATTTATAATAAAAGGGACAAGCAATGAAATTGTAGATATTTTATTTCGTAAATAAAATAAAAATAAAATTATATTATTAATAATGAATAAAGAATTAAAAGAACATGCTCACAAATTATGCGAACAAATAAAAAAATTAACAAATGAATTAGATAATAATATTAAAAGCATAGAAGAAACCAATTTTTTATTTGAAAATGTAAAAATAAATCCTTTACAAGTTAAAGTAAAGGAAAAACCTCGTCCTCCTGCTGGAAAAAAAACTGTAAATTTAGATAATAGTATGATATATTGGAAAGAATCATTGAGATATAGAGGCACCTATTGACTTTTATTTAATAGTTCTATTTGTAATTTTAACTTTTTAATTTTATCACATAACTCTTTATTTTTTTGTGAAATTATTACTGTATCTGAAAATTTTTCTCCATAAACTGGAAACCATTTATTATTTTTATATATAAATGGACCACATTTACCATAATAGGTATTTGGAGCAGTATTAAATAATTTTAAAGCCACTGGTAATGTTTTTGTATCAAATTTATAAAATTTAATTAAATAACATAATTCTTTTGTTGTTTTACCAGGATTTTCCATCATAAAATTTTGAAATTTTTCATAAAATTCTTCTGTAAAATCAAAATTACAATCTCCTACTTCTTTTGATCCTGATTGATAATCTAATGTTGGACATTTCTTTCTTAAACTACGTTTCAAAGACATTCTAAATAATTATACTACATTTTATAATTAATATATTAAATCAATTTTTATATTAATTATATTCATACATTTTCTTTATTGCTGTTTTTCTTTTAATTTTTATGCAACATAAATCATAAGTAAAATAAAATTTATGTAATAATAAATCATTTTTTGTACAATTTGGACAGTTACAAATATCTCTTTTTGTAAATCTCCATTTATCCATACATAATTTATGATATAATTTTCCACAATTACAGCATTTAATATGTGTATTATTTTCATCTACTGTATTAAAACATATAACACATTCATTTTGTTCTGGTTCATCTTCATCCATTTTCATATAATTATTCATTTAATATTTAAATATTTTTTAATTTAAAGTGCGTTACTAATTACTGTATTTGTTAATAGGTTAGGAGCTGGTCCAGCTTCCACATCTTCAGGTTTTTTTCTTTTTGCTTTTTCCTCATCTGTTAACATATCATAATCTATTACATTAAAACTTGAAAATTCTGTCATATATGCACTTAATGCCTTATCATTTTCTATTGAATGCGATGAAATGTAATAACAATTATATAATTTCATCAATATTAATAAAATATAACTTGAATATGGAGCTAACCCTATTTTCCAAAATGTTTCGTCATTGTAAAGCACTATATTTGATAAAATAAAATTAATTAAATATACAAAGAAAGTAGCTTTTGTTATATTACTGTATAATCTGTTATGATAATGTAGGGAGTCTAATAACTTTGGTTTATCTTTTAAAATTATGGCTAAATTATTATCACCAACATCGTGATCTATATCAAAATTATGAACGCAGAAATTTTCACGACGTAATTCTATTAAATAAGTTAATAAGAAAAAGGCTATTGAAGTATAATTAAATCCTAACGCAGCTCTATTAAAAATATCATCTGTTACTAAATTTTGTTGAACTGTACATACTCCATCACCACACTTACGAGGCACAAATATCAAAAGCATTGAACCCATAATGACCTTGTAACTTTGTAACAAAAATAATATAAATACCTTAATACGCTCTTTGTTATCTACATCTACCTTCATTATATATTTTCAAAGTAAAAAAAAAATAATTTTAGAAAATTGAACGCAAATCGTCATAATAAATATAAAATAAATCAAAATCAACCTACAACTTTGTAAAAGAGAATATGGCAGAAGTTTGTCTAATTTGTTCAGAAGAATTGACTATGAAAAATATTGTTAATCCTGAATGTGGTCATTCTACATGTAAAAAATGTTTTTGGAAATGGACAAAACAAAAAAATAGCTGTCCATTTTGCAGAAAATCTCTGCTATGTGATGATGATGAGTTACAAGATATTCAACATATGAGGGGGCTTTTGGAACATAGAACAAGAATTGTTCGTCAGGTTGAAGAGGCTTATCAGGAGAATGATGAATTGCACAGAAAAAAACGGGAACTAAAACGTGGTATTGTTCATCTTAATAATACTTTAAATGCAAAAAAACAACAAGGAGATGCTATTGCAAAAAGTGTTCGAGAACTTCGTGAAACCAGAAATCAAATTTCCCGGTCACTTGGAGGAACTTATAGTACCTTTCAACATTTTAAAAAAAGAGTTGAAGCACGAGCATTAATAAATAGAAAAGAGCGGGAAAGAATCGATTATGCAAGCCAAAATTTGGCTCACGGTGACAAAGGAATGTGTATGGCAGTATTGAAGGATATTAAATGTTTGCGTGAGATGGATGCAAACTGGCGTCATGACAAACATAAACTTATTAGAGTTTTGCACATGAATGAAACAAGAAAAGAACGAAAAAAATTTCGAGAAGAAATATCGAGAGAAGGTCAAAATTTTGATTTGCAAAGTTTATTTGGAGAAGAACCTACTGTAGAGTCTTCTTGGGATTCTATTCCTGAACAAGACCAAATTATGGAGAATATTTTCAGAGACTATTTCTTCAGAGATAACCGTGTTGAACCTATTCCATTAGAAGAAAATATAATTAATGATTTCAGTCCAGAAGAAGAAAGATTTATTTTAGATAGAATCCTCCTAAGACAAGCGAGTAATGTATATAGAAGACATTTTCGTCCTAATAGAATGAGATAAAGTAATAAAGTTATAAAAAATTTTTTTTATAAAATTGAATAATCATTATAGGTTTTATAATCACATTAAATCATACAAATATGTCTAATTGGAATAGTTCAGTTCCCTTGCCCACAAGTGATTCTGATTCATCAACTATAGTTGGAGAAGATGAAGTCCTTAGTGATATTGATTCTAATAATGAAGAGGAAAAAATAGAAGAAAAGCAAGAAGAAGAAAAGTATGAAGAAACAGGAGTAGAATGTCAAACAAATGAAGTTACTTGTGGAATTTGTTATACAGAATTATATGTTGGTAATAGTGTTACAACAAATTGTAATCATAATTATTGTAAGAAATGTTTCTTTAGATGGATTGAAGTAAATTCTACTTGTCCTCAATGCAGAGCTCCTATAGATTCTAAAACTAATTTAACTGATGACCAACTTTCTAAAGAATTGGGTGACTTGTATCAAAGTTATACACATTATTTAATAGAAAATCAACGTTTATACAGGGAACAACACAATTTATGTGAGAAAATTATGGAATATAATGATAAATTGGTTAAGATTAAACATACTTCAAATTCATTGTTAATGAGACAAATTCGTCTTAGGGAGCAAATAGAAGAAACAAGAGGATATAATCAAGGACAAATGGCTGCTTTACATAATTTTAAAAATATTGATAGTAAAGAAGAATTTACAAGTGCTATATTAGAAACGATGTTAGGTAATCAAGCATTTATGAATGGATTTCATAGCGCAGTACATAAAGAAGAAAAGCTATTAAAAAGCTTTAAAAAAAATATTATTGAAAAATTACAGGAAGAAAATATTAAAATTCATCATCCAGATTGTCATCGGGATATATCATTTATTGCAGATGAAGAACAAGAAGATTAAACCAAGAAAAGAATATATAAAATTTTTTTTTGAAAATTGAAACAAAAATTTTGATTATTATTAATGGTATATTATCTTGATACTATGAGTTCTTTCGCATCCTCACGTATTATTGTTGGTTCTCCTGAGTGGCTTGCAAGCAAAAATTATACTCACCCAAAAACAGTTTCAATGTATGAATGTGATTCTGCATCCATTCCAAAGCAGAAGCTATCGCGTCCAGCACACTACAGTAAGCTTAAAAAGCTTCAATCAAAAATGATGGATAATGGATGGCGTCTTTGTGAAGGAGAGGATGGTGAAAAGGACTTCTTTGTTCATCCTACTTATCCTGACAGTAAATTTCCTGCCCTTCATATTAATGTGACGGATACCACATTTATTCTTCCTCTCGTGTCTATGGATAATGATAGGAAGGGTCTTGGGTGTTCCTTCATTGTAAATCCAGGAATGCACTATTCTACTCTACGATGCAATGAATGGACATCGTATTGGAGCACACGCACTGGAAAACGCAGGGCAAAGTATCATAATTATCTCGATGAACGTGAGCAAAAGAAACTTGCATTTGAGGAGGAAGCAGCTGAAGCCCTAAAGCTAAAACAAAAGATTAATTCAAAAATCTAATTAAAATTATATGAAAATTGAATTTATAAAATATTATTTTTTTTCTGATAAACAATGTCATCACGAATTATAAACTGTCCCTTATATGGATTTATTAGTATAACCCCAAGAATGGGATTTATAATAGATACTCCTGAATTTAAACGATTACATAATTTACGACAATTAGGAGCTACTTATTTAGTTTATCCAAGTGCTAATCACACAAGGTTTGAACATTCCTTAGGAGTCAGTCATCTCGCTAAAAAATTATTGCTCTCATTAAAAGAAAAAAATCCAGATAAAAATATAACAGATGATTTAATAGAATTAGTGCAAATAGCAGGATTAATTCATGATATAGGTCATGGTCCTTTCAGTCATTTATATGATGATTATATTATTAGTGAAAATGATATGGAACACGAAGAAAGAGGAATAGAAATATTTAAAAAGATGGTAAAAGAAAATACAATGCCATTTACTGAAGATGAAGTTAAATTTATCACTTCATTAATAAATCCTAATGAAAATGCAAAAAATTATTGGCTATATCAAATTGTAGCAAACAAATATTGTTCAATAGATGTAGATAAAATAGATTATATTCAAAGAGATAGTTATCATTTAGGGTTTGGATTAAGTGAAAAATATGAAAGATTAATTACTATGTGTGATATAAAAGAATTTGACGGAAATACGGTATTAGCTTGGCCAGATAAATTACAAGATGAAATAATATCATTGTTTGAAACCAGATATAGATTACATAAAAAAGTATATTGTCATCACACTGTAAAATCGTGCGAATATATCATAACAGATTTATTGAATAATATTATATATAATAATAATTTGGAATTTAAATATTTATATGATGATATAATTTCATTTCCTTTTACTCAAACAATAAGAGAATTAAAAGACAAATTAGATAAAAGAGAGCTTCCAAAAATGATAGGTGAAAAAATTGTAACTGTTTGTAATAATAATAAAGATAAACAAGAAGATATTGAAGCAAGATTAAATGAAATTATTAATATGCTTACTATTGATGGTGTTACAAATAGAGGGATTATGAAATGTAAAATAGGATTTATTAGTGGCAATGGCGAAAATCCTTTAAAAAATGTAGTATATTTCAGCAAAAATAAACAATCCGCGTATAAAATAAAAAACTATTCAAGTTTTATGGCTCCAAAGAATTGTCAAGAATATATTTATAGAATTTATATTGATAATGAAAATGATTTGGATAAAGCAAAGCAATTGTGGGATAATCTAATAGAAAATTGAATTAAATTTTATATATTAAATTTTTTTATAATTAAATACACAATGACTAGTATTCGAGCAGCACAAAGCGGGAGTACAGGTGAAATTACATTTTATGGGAAAAAGGTTTATCATGGATGGGATAGAGGTGATATAACATTAGATGATTTAGGTTTAAAATTAATGAAAGATATATGGATAAAACAAAATATTAAAGATCCTTCATATTATTCCGCAGTAGAATCAATGCTAACTGATTGGAAATTATATGAAAATGGTTGGTATATAAGTAAATATGACAATAAACATTTATTTTATTATTTTACACAGATGGGTAGTTATGGATTGCATCGTCCTGATACATTGGATTGTTTAAAGAAGTATATAAAGAAATAAAGAAATAAATAAAAAAATATATAAAATTTTTTATTGAATTTAAATTTAAACGCGAATTTCTTGGCTCCTCCATACTGGAAGAGTTGGTGCTTCTCTCTCATAAATAATTTCATCATCATCATCTATAAGTTCGGGCATAGAATCGTTATCGCTCATATCGTCATCACTACTTAAATTTTCATCATCTCTATCCCACGAACAAATAGGTGCGCCAGGCATATCTTTTAGTAAATCGATACATTCTTCATCCATTCCTCCATATTCCTCTCGTTCAATTGCAATAATTATGTTATCCCAATGTGTTTCCAGTTTATCACCAAAGCGAAATTGTAAATATCTAAAATAATCTGGTATTTGGGTAATTTGATTTGATTCGACAGTAGTACGTATGAACTCCTGGAATAGCTCTTCTTGAAGATAATTATAAATTTCCGTAACTTGTTCGGGAACTTCATCTTCTTCATCATCATCATTGCTTTCATCGCTGCTATCATCATCGCTTTCATCGCTGCTATCATCTTCTGAATCTTGTTGCATTTCTTCATCGTTTTCTTCATTATTTTCAAAATTTTGTAACCAAGTTTGATGTTGTTCAGTCCAATTTATATTTTCATCTTTCAACATATCAATGAATCCCTTAATTGCTTTGTCGGGACAAAGATGAAGTATAAAACTTGCGGCAGAATTATTGATGTCATCCTTGGCATCTGGTTGAAGAAGTAAAATATTGATGATTTTTTTAGGATTATCCATTGCTCTTTGAATATTTTGAAACCATTCAGCAACCAAGAGGGGATGTTGATGAAAGACAAATGCTGAAAGTCTGTCAATCATAAAAGTTGGTCGAGAAGTCTTGTTGATATTCTTGAGTTCGTCAGTAACTTTGGTGAGATAATAAGGCATAATTGAAAGGTTTGTTGTTTGTGTGTGTTATAAATATTACAAGATATTTAAAGTTCAATTTTCTAAAATAAGGCACTAAAAAAAATGAACTTTAATCTTTATTCTTTGTTTTTACAATTATTTATTGAATAGGGTAATAAAATTTCTCAGGTTCTTTTGTATAATAAACAGCAATGTGGTCAGTATATTTAGTATGGGAAGATGGTGGATTATAGTTAGGTGGTAATACAAAACTTCCAGATGTAGGTGTTGGACAAATTTTCGGGGGACTTTTTTTATCTAATTTATCCGTGAATATAATTCTATTAATAGTAGCATTATTTGTATGATTTTTTAATTCTTTATTTATATGATTTAAAAGTTTTAGCCCATTCAAAAGGAAAACAGCGGCGGAGTTTGAGATTCCCAAAAATAGTAGTTGGTTAGGTTCTTGCATACTTTTAAATTTCTTAATAAGACTTTCATAAGTATCTTTACTATTTTTATATAATAGTTCAAATGGAGAACAATTAGCAACATCAAAACTTGGACCCAAATTTACAAAAGCATTTTGTCGATATTCACTTGAAATATAAAGGTCATAGTCTTTACGACCTTCAATAGTTGTAACGGATAAGATAGTATCCATGTTTTATACAATTATAAAATATGAGTTTATTACATTCAATTTTCGTGATATTATATTTTATATGTTGAAAAATATAGTATCTTGTTTAAAAAACAATAAAATAGTTTTTATTCTATTAACAATTTTGATAATATACTTACTTTATACATATTTTAACAAAGATGAAGTAAATATAGAAATAGAACAAAGTGATATACAGGAATCATTTATTTCAAGTGATACATTTGTAGGACGAAAAGATGGATATGTATTCAAAAATGATAGACAAGGATTAGGATATTATATTGATAAAATTGAACAGTAATATTGACTATATTAAACTAATATATTCAATATGGCTAGTATATGGAAATCTAAAACTTGGTCTTTAACTATAGGTAATGGTGGGGAAAATCATACCGGTATGGAATTTTTGGGTAATTTAAGAAAAAAGGGCGAAGGCTGGGATATAGATACACTTTTACGTGTAAAAGCAATAGCAGAACACTATTTAAAAAAGGAAGTAGAATTAATTAATCTTAATGAACATTGCTTAGAAGGTGTCGAGATTCCTGAAAAATGTGAGAAACCAAAAGATGCTTATTTAATGATTATAAGAAATTATTTGCATGAAGATATTCATAAAGATTTTATTAAAGAATTGCAAAGTTATGAATGGGATAGAAAATATTATGATGTTAGGAGAAAAAAGGTATTAAATAAGCGAGCGAGAGAGAATGTTTGTTATGGTAAAAAAAGTAGAGAGGCAAATTATAAAAATAAACAAGGAACAATTATAGGATTTGACCAATCTCCATTAGTTAAAACTTTATTGGATAGTGTTGAAATTTTGACGAAAGATAAAGAGTTAATTGTAGAAGGAAATGGCTATGGAGATGGTTGTGGAATTGGACCACATGGAGATACGGAAAGAGTTTGTGTAGCTTGTTTAAGAGTAGGAGAATCAATGCCAATGAAATTTGGTATGTTTTGGAATTGTAAATTAAGGGGAAAGGCTTTTCAAACTATAATAAATGGAGGAGATTTATATTTTATGAGTGAAGACGCTGTTGGTGCGGAGTGGAAAAAGAAAAGTAAGTGGGTTTGGAGACATTGTGCTGGAGCTCCAAAATATTTAAAAATGAAAGGCGAGAATTAATTATTTACATATAGGTCCATAAATAGCCATAATTAAACAGAAAAAAGGAAACATTAATAAACTACTAACAAGAATTTTGAAAGGTAGATAAAAAGTATATCTTGCACATTTAAAAGCACATGATTTATCTCTTTTTGCTAATTTTTTTTTATTATCTTCAAATGTAACAAAGAAATTATCATATATATCTTCGGCTACTTCAGGTAAAAATTTAAAATACATTTCTTCAAATTCATTATCAAGTTCCATTAAGAATTCCATAGCAATAAGATTAAGAATCATTTCAACAACCGAATCAGTAGAAAAAATAATCCATAAATTTGCAAGATAAACAAACAAGTTAAATCCATATTCTTGGAATGTATCAAGCATAACCCAGAAATCAATACTGGGAGTCATTCTATTTAATCTTGTTCTATCAGTTAAATTATCCCATAGAAAAAATGACCTAACAAAATAAACTAAACTTGCAGCAAACATAATTGCTTTTTTTTCCCATTCAGAATCATTAGGACATATACCTTTTTTGTATTGTTTAATTTCATAACTAAGGAAAGCAATATAAATTATCCATTGGGATATAAAAATAAGAATTGGTAAAAAAGCAAGTAATGAAAAAGTATGAGAACAGTAAAAAGCATTTTTCTTTTTTAAAATTTCATTTTTATGACCTTTTTTCAAATGCCATTTAAATAAAGCAAACATTCCAAATTTTGGGTCATTTAAAACAATTTGAACTTTATCATCTTGACTTAATTGTTCCATAGAATTTTGAGGTGTTTGGCAAGTTGGTAAAATCTTTTTTGAATGTTCAGTTCCTATTAATAAATCATCTTTGTATTTTGCTTTTACCTGAGCAGAACAAAAACTTAAATTATCGCATATTGATAGACAGCATTCAGCACACGGCATTTATATATTTAAAAACTTTTGGTTTTAAATATATTTGATATATCCTATTGCTATCACAGAGTTTCTATGTAAATAATAAAATATCGAAAATATTTTTGTTTTCTCTTATATTTTTCAACTCCCTTAAAAATTATTTGGAGAGAAATTTACCTTTCTCTTTATTAAAATTAAATTTATTTTTTAATTTTTTTTAAATAATCACGAAATTCATTTTTTAAATTTGGATATATAAAATTCACATATTGATTATCTAATAATTTCTGTGCTTGTTCATAAGTAATATTAATTTTTGAAGGAGTATTATTATTAATGAAAGGTTGATTTACTTGCCAAGTTCTATATTTTCCATGTTCTCTATTATCAGGTTCTTTTTCAATAGGAATATTTTTATAATTTATATCAACAATATTTTCATATTTTGAATTATCAAAAATTTTATTAGTGTAATTTAAACCTATAGAATTTAAAATATTTTTTAATTCTTGGTAATCATTATTAAATATATCTTCATATCTAATTAAATATGTATTTGGTATTTTATGAATATATTTAAAATACTGAAACATTTTCATAGTTTCATTATAATTTTCTATAGAATGTTCTTTATCAATATTAAAATTATGTCTTTTATTTAAGGATGAAAATACATAAAATGGATTTCTAATAATAAAAATTTTATGATAATCAGTCCAAGAAGATGAAGAAAAAAAATGACCTCTGGTAAATGGTGTTTTACATACAGCAAATTTTTTAGTTATTTTTTGGTCAATATAACTGCATTCAGGTATAATTTCCTGAACTTCATCAATATGACCAATAATGGATTTTAATATAGTAGTTCCACAATGTGGAAAACCAAAAATAATAATTTTATTCATATGATTATAAATAAAATTATTTATTTATATCTTCCTTTATTTAATTGATATCTTGTAATAATAACTTCATCATTAGTATCAGCACTAAAATATTTTTTTTTTAGTCTACAAACTTTACAACCATGCATTGATATACGAAATGCTGTTTCGTCTCCACCAATAAATCTTTGCTTTTTACATATACAACATTTTTCACTTATTGGCATTTTTTTATAAAAATTTTTTATACAAGTATTTCCCATATATTATTACTATAGAAAATTGATAATACAAATATTATAAATATTATAAGTATTGAAAATAATGGATTGTTCTTGTGAAAAATTAGCGGATTGTATGGAAGAAAATATTATAAAGAACCAAGGGTCTGATGTTTTAACGTTATGTTTATTGGGTTTTATTTTATTGATAACATATATTCAAAGTTGTATTTTAGAAAATAATCATCAATAAACCATATTTGTAGTAGTTATGTCTTCCATATATAATTCTTTAATTTTTTTATTATTTTTATTATCTATTGGTGCATATTCAATAATTAATTTATATAAATTTCGTTTATTTGTTATATGAGATGGTGCTGGTATTTTATAAAGAAATTTTGCAAATTTAAATTTATTAAAATTATATATAATTCTGGGACCTAATCTGGGAACATATAATTTTGGAATATCTTTTAATGTTTTATTAAAATATTGAATATGAAT